>JGI24021J15306_10004587_pt1 | contig 16118 bp, 7 predicted proteins | sample Ectturendosymbi1_FD_15306 | JGI IMG/M metagenome (IMG submission 15306) | reverse complement strand
TTGCTTAAAGTGCCCCACTAGTACCAGCACAATCATTTCAGTAGAAATAGCACTTAAAGATATACTGTAGAAACTTCAGTAGAAACAACTTAGCCAGAACANTGCTGTCAAATGCTATTCATGTGGAAACTTTAAGTTTGNGTTGGGAAGCGATGGACCAGCCACGCCAAGATATGAAAGGTTGTTTCATTGTCTTTGAAAATGAAGAAAGAAGACTTTGAAATTNAAAAAAAGCCACAAAATCGTGTAGTTGACCTTCCTGTAGAGCAGGGGTGCACANTCTTTTTTCTATTTTTTATGATTACAGCCCCAAGTGGGTTAAAGTTTATTTTATGAATTACGTTCAGGAATAGGATTAATCCGATAACATCCATTTACTCATGCCTGTGTATCTGTGTATAATAAAATGTCCAACATTTTCATGTGTCCATTCAAGCACAACTCCACACGTCTGCTGGGCCTCTTTCTACTAAGTATCAGTGACCGCATAATGTAGACAAATTGTTTTTTATGCAAGGCGTCAATAACACATATTTTTAATTACTTGTGCAGTGTGCACAGCTGCATACATTTTTATCAAAGCCGCAAGTTGTGCACCCCTGTTCTAGAGTTTGAAATTTGCTTTTCAGTTTGACAAGAGCACTAAAGGTATTTCTCTTTCAATACCCATCACTCAAAGTTGCAATGAATATGTGAGACCACTTCATTTTCTGTGATCCATTCTGTTCCAATTCAAGTGCAAATGCATTCAGAAATTCCCATCTATGAATGTCTTTCCTAAAAGACGAGACAAAAAACAGCGTTCATTATAGTGGAACTTCAACCAACCACAAAAAATAACTAAACCGTTTGTTCCTTTCTTGACTTTGACTTTTCCAAGGTTTCCAGAAATAGAAACTGCTGATTTTGTGGTATATACCTAAAAAGCGTAACCATTATGATTTTATTGCGAATTTAAGTCATTTTTTCTTTAAAAAAATATCACTGCAAAACCAAAAATTAACGTATAACGCAAATATATCAGACGGCATAAGTTAGCTTGTATTGGTGGGTGGAACCCATTATACAATTCCCTAAATGGATGTGAAAATAAGCATAAAGGGTCAGTAAAATATTGGCTTTTGCTTTGGGTTGGTTACGTTTATGAAGAAGATCCATACATTTTCAATAGGGACAAACGCATTAAAGAGGTACTGCAACCAGACAGAAGCATTAGCGGTCAAAGGAAATGAATTTCTCAACGGCTAAGATTAACACATCGTTGAAATATTTGTCTTGAAAATGAAAAATGCCTTTATAGTTTGATCATAAAAGTTAAAATAAAAACATAATTCAACAGCTTAAATGCGTGTGTGGTGGAAATGCAAATTGATGCTCTCAATTTTCTTTGCCGAATAAAAAAACTTCATCCGTTCATGCAATGTTTGTTGTTGAAGCAAAACTCCCGCAAAATACAAGTGAAGACAAAAACATCTCTTGATACACTTCGATTTCCTCAGAAACAAGGGAAGTATTGCAGATGCGTCCATTGTATTCGATGCCTCTTGATTTTTCTTGTGAAGTGAGAATGTTTTTTGGTGAATTAAAGCATCTCCACCCATGTAGACTTTATCAGACCTTTGTCAGAAAAATAGAAATGGACTATTAATAAAACATCTGCTACAAATGCTTTTCCAACAATTCACAATAAGTAACCCGGCATCATGTAAATTGCGCACTATTTGCAAATAAACAAAAAACCTAATGCAACTAATGCAGATGGACATTTTTGGCTCTTTTAATTTGTTTTTTAAATACCTTAGAAAAGTATATATACTTTTACAAATAAGAAATTTAGAGAGAAATTGGCACAATGGTTTAAACTCAGTGATCAATATAACAAAGCTGTTTGTTGTTAATACAATGCAGAAAAGCCAGAAAATCATTCTAACATCAGGATGCTACTTTCAGCCCCTCTGTAGAGCAGACAATCATATTTATTAAATCTGTACAGGTTAAACGCATTTCAAAATCATTCTACCTATTGTGCAAAAGAACGTTCTGGCGGAGAACATCAAAATGGTGATAATATAATTGATGTCAGTTGTCTCACAAAAACAGTAAAATTTGCAGGATAATTTCTTCCCTTTAGTCCCGTGTGCGCCACTTGCACAGATTTATGCAGACTTGCACCACTTGCAGACGTGGGCCACTTGCTTGTACAGACTTGCGCCACCATAGCTCGCCAACCGATAGAGCTAGAGAGCTGTTCAAAACCTCTAAAGAAGCGGAAAATCTTCTCGTTTCGATTTTTTTAAAATTGGGAACTCTTCACTTTCAATAACAAATAGAGATAGAAAATGGCTCTTGCGGTTGAAGCCCAGGGCCCAGTGGCGTGGGCCAAAAATGCTTGAACCTACCCCTGTTATGACGTCACCGACAAAAAACTAAAATCTAAAATTTCCCAATATTTTTTAATCGAAACTACGTACAACACTTTCCGCATTTTTAGAGGTTGTGAACAGCCCTCTAGCTCTATCTGCTGGCGAGTTATGATGGCACACGTCTGTGCAAAAAAACTGCACACGTCTGTGCAAAAAAATGGCACACGTCTGTGCAAAAAAGTGGCGCACGCTGGGATTTAAGGGTTTTACTTTTAAACCACAAGTGACTAACGTGATGGCGCTGACGAATGCAGCGCCATTTATCGTAAGCATACGCTNGTTTTTGATTAACTCCAACACTTTACCGATACCTTCACGGTGNCGTAAAAAAACAAGGCAGAAAACCTTTGACTTGCCACGTTGATATGCTAGCTTNGTGCTGAGTGCTCTTAGTTTCACTTCACCCATTGTGAACATTTGCAATCAGTTACGCTAGTCTATAACTTTTACGTATGGTCATTACGGAAAAAGAAATAATACGTTGTTGTTAGATAACATCATGCTTTGGAATGAGATTTACCTATACACGCAACACCCTGTGTCGTAACTGACGGGGGTCAGGGTATGAACCGCCTCCTGGGAAGCTTAATCTAAAAACCGGCGCCTACTTGGCTTATATTTTGTTATTTAACATTCATTTGGTTTGCAGTAGACTGCTCTATTTTGCAATTTTCGGAGTATTTTCGGTTGATTTAGAGCTTTATTATAGACAACCACATGTGGATTCACTAGCAGCAGAGCCGTATCAGCCGCAGTCCATATCCCCCAACTGCGGGGTCCCACGCTGTCACAGGGGCCCAAAATTCAGTCCCGTCACCATTTATCCCCCCAAACAAAGCTTCGAACCCCAAATTGAAATGTAAACATTAGAATCAGAGTAGTTTTCATCAATCCGTATTCTGTTTTGTCCTGTACTTTAGACAGAGCAGTACGTGCTGCTGTTACCTGGAATAACATCACCTGATCATTTTTGATCGGTTTGTTAGGTAATAAACGTATTTGAGGCTTGAGCGTAAAGCGTTAGCATTCATTGCTTGGAGTGTTGAAGGTGATGTTAGCCTACATGTCTAGTTGTGTACGTCCAGAAGTCAGACTTCCACTTGATCAACGTGTTTTGTGTAGTGGTTGTTGTGAAAAAATGTACTATGTCTAGCCCAGGTAGCCTTCTCTTATTTTGTACTGCACAGCAGCAAGATATCTTTGGTGCTTTCGACCAAAGTTACACATTTCCGCAGCCTGCTGTTCAGACAGCCAGATGGAGTTAATTGTGTAGTTAGAAGAGTCTCCATTAGCAAACACTGCTAAGTTGTCCGAAAACAGAGTAGTGCAGTTAGTGCAGGGGTTCCCAAACTTTTTACAATCTCTTGGGGGGGCCATGCTGTCATAAGGACCCAAAATTCAGTCCCGTCACCATTTATCCCCCCAAACCAAGATTCGACGCCCAAATTGAAATGTGAATTCGAGTTTTTACGATCTCGCACCACTTGGGCATCCAATACTGTCAACGCGTACCATTTCTTCCAGAACAACTAATTTGATCGAATCTTAGTTTCTTCAGAAGAATAATGTACATTAAAATAGCAGTAAGTGACCGCAACCAAATTTAATGAGTTTTTTGTTTACCTTCCACCAATGGTCGATGCGTGGCGTAAATTTGCTAACAGCGCTTCAAAAGTCATAATGTTACGGAAGAATAGGAATACCGGCTACAGGAACATTTATTTATGTAGAAACAAAACCCGATACGTAAACTAGAAAGCAGTGAATCTAGGTTTTTGTCAAAAAATGGAAGACCTTCGCGTGCCACAAGTTGGGAACCCCTGAGTTTGTGGATTACGGATGTTAACCGTTGCGTCCACTTAGGCCTTAGTCTATATTTGTTAACATTTATAGGCGATTTGAGATACAAAATGTTATTAATCTAAACACCAGGAGATTAACAAGTCTAGACATCAGCAAGGCTTATGCATGAGTATTTCGGCCAGTTGAAAAGCCCAATGCGCACGCTTTATAAGCAGAATTCACTTAAGCTAATGATAAAGTTTATCAATTTGCGCTAATGAAAGAAAACGTTCATTGCGGCGCACATGCTTTGACCGGCTTCATGTTTGCTCCTTCGGTAATAACGTTTGATAACTGAACGATAGGCTTGATTCTGATTTCCTACAAATATTTTCAGATTTGCATTTCATTACGACATCTCTGAATAATCGCCGTCAACTAAATGACAATGATTTACGATTTACAATGATTAAATTCCTTTTGTTTAGCTCGTTCAAATAATTTTTATTTGGAAAATATGAGCCTATTATGGCTATTTTCGGGAAAATATTAATTTGCTCAATCTGCAAATGCTGTGCATGTTGTGAATTAAATATGAGTTTTCGGAATGTCTTGCCCCCCCTGCACAAACATGAAGCCCCAATGGAAGACTTTCTGGCGACGGTTCTGCCCAGGTCCGCAGACACGGGGGGCATTCGGGTTCAGTGCCCCTCAAATTTTGTTGTGCTCAGAAAATTTGTTTGAAACATATAACAAAAACAAAGTCCTTCCCCCGTAAAAATGTATTTTGATCCCCCTCAAATCTTGAAACATGGCCACGGGCCTGGTTTTGCCAAAATTGTGTCTGCAATTAGGATATTTTGTTTTGAAGGTCATGCGGCCTCGAGATGTAGCATAACGTCGAAATCTTTTTTTTTTATAAATCACCATTAGGGGGTCCTTGTAAGCATTTTGGGGTGACCCAGAATTGGGCTGCTACGGCACTGACTATCAGTTCTCAAATTTTTACTGAGTGTTGGCTAGTGGGCCCCCTACAGTGGTCAGTGGGCCCTTCAGCTAAGTTTTCCCTCCCTGGCTCAAACATCTAGCTACGCCACCGGCAATACCAGTAAGTTTTTTTACAATGTCTTGAATTGCTAATTAAGCCAATTAGTTTTAGGAGGAAATATTTATTGTGTTCTCTTATAAAGATTACAACACTGTTCTAGTAAAACTACAATCTGGATTGCAGGTGGAAGATGCAAGCCGTTGTAAAAACTCAACTGTAAAAACTGTAAACTGTAGAAAGGCGAGGCGTTCTTCAAACATAAAACCTGATGCATCTCCAGCATGCAAGCCCAGCAATTTGAAGATAGTTTCCCCAACACAATGTAACAGCTTTTGAGCAGTAGACGCACTAAATGTGTCTTGATGTTGTTGACCAAATTCTGGTAATGAAACCAAGGCCTACAAACCAGGGTTTTATTTGTGCGGTCACGTCGATATTGAAGCAGACCAAAGCCGAACAGGAAGCAGGTCATCCAACACGTATAAGGTTGTAGCCCGTCACGAGTAATTTATTGTCCGTCACGAGTAATTTATTCTTGTCAAGCAGCCTCGTGCAGGTATTGCAAACACTTTCAAGCCTGACAGGCGTTTGCCAGCAGTGCCCTGTGTGCGTGTGTTTAATGTAACATATTGTGTACGATATATCAACGTCTGTTGCGTAAAACAAACTGCACTTGCCTGCCTTCTGGTTGAAGTGGAGCTTTGTTGAATGGTAGATACAGGACATAAGCCTGTAAAGTGTAGTCCGCGAACAAGTGTTATGCTGCGAAGCTCAATTTCGTCAAAGTCTGGTAGAAATCAGGAATTCTTCGGAAAAGGTGCCTTAATACTTTTTCCAAAACTTCAAAATCAAGCTTGACTACACCAAATCAGAAGCAGACCAGCAAAAATGTCACCAAGCTGGGGTTGACTTCGAACTTAAAACCCGCGTTGAATCTGCCATCCTTCCGGATCGTTCTGGTGTAATGTAACGCGCCAATTCTTGCAACGTATCAAGACATCAACAGTTATACTGATTTTACAGGGAAGGTGTTTGAACAAAAACCAGGCAGAGACTGGTTTTACGAAATAAATGAAGTTCTATGTGAGATCGCCATCAGTTTCTCATAAAGTGACAGGTGTCTGCACATAGCTAAAAATGATGTAACATAATAAAATGCGCTTTAGAATGGTCTAAAAACTACTTACAGCTAAAAGAAGAAATTAAGCGACACTTTAATTAGTTCACTGCCTCCAAATAAGCAATGCAGCTGTGAACCGTTTTTAGTTTTCAAGGCTGACTTGCAAGAAAGGTATTCCTATTGCTAAATAACGAATTCAAAGCTCGCTATTGTAAACTACCTGTTAGGGTTGATTTACTGCGCTACATACTGCTGCTTTCCTGTACGCCTGTATTTTTCAAACGTTTACATTTTATGATGCCATGTTTTTGACAGCATTCAAAACTGTTGGTTTCCGGGCAGAAATGTATTCTTGATTTGGAAAGTAAGCGGTAGTGTGTTGAAGATGTGCCAAAAATGTAGAGGCTCAACAAGCAGCGAAACAGTGGGAGCCGATCCATGGTGCTTCTGTACAAGAGACGGCGTGTTCAAATCCATCCTCTTTGTACGTACAGGCGCATGATTTCTGACTTACATTGCTAGAAGATATAAAAGTGTATTTAGCAACTGTACAAACACTCCATACAATGCACTTTTCTTTCTGAGGCCATATTGCAAGCTTTGTTTCATGCCTGAAAGTCTTTTCACTCAAGACGTTTTTGATGATGGTCGTGTTTCTAGAAATAAAATTTCTGCATTTGTTTTGTGTTGGGCATGAAACACGGAGTTAAAGTATCCGTTCAGGTCAAAGTGGGTTACTTTCAAGTCCGGCCGAATTTAAACTCAGTGAAACCTGCGCTTTGCTGTCTGTTGAAGCCATCAAAGCAATATACAGAGATTTTCGACATTGTCCAAACCAAACGAGGCTACCCTAAGGTGGCCATGAGTGCAATAACAAAATGTACCGTGTAAGTACTGGTCTTAAACACAGGCGCTATTGTAGCCGAGCCTACATCTCAAAAACATAGAGCTCAACATTCAACAATATTTTACCTTATGGTATCTCAAAATTGTGCACAGGTAACCAACTGCAGTAAAACAATAATCCACGCGCTTTACGCTTAATGCCGTCTCGTTTTTCTATTGCATTGACAGTTTTACAAATTGGTGCCTACCGTCTAAATGTAACGAATTTCAATTTGGCAACAACATGCATTGTGCTAAAACCTGTTATTATAAACTCAGCCCACTCTCCTCAGCCCAATCTAAAACCATTCTAAAACCGATCTAAAACCAATTGCACGATTGGGCCCAGAACTTCGCTTACTACTAAACTATGGGCTACTTATTTGTCTCGTGTTAGTAATAATAATCTTTATTTTTTGTTAGTTTTCAGGTCTTTTTCTCGTGGTTTCAGCCGCTTCAACACAATTCTGGAAATACACCAATCCAAAATCGCAAGAACTTGATTTTGTTCTGTTTACGGGTTGCTACACCGCCGTCACTTCTCTGCTGTTCGGGATCTTGTATTTTTTCAAGTGCCACAATTCGACCTGTTGCGCACATTTCCCGTGGAATATTTTGGTAAATTATAATTTAAGTGTTAAAGGCAGCGTTTCCCAATCAGTATTTCTTGTATTTTTTAACTGGAATCGTCTCCCAAGGAAAGCAGTAATAGAGTTGAAGCGAAATAACCGCGTGTTGCTTGATCAGTACTCCGTTCAACATTTCACGTTGAGCTTCTGTTGCATGGATTTTTCACAACAAATTTGTATTTTTGTGTTACGCTTCTTTGCGTGATCACCTCGCTGAGGCTCAGAGCGGCACTCAGCCTATTTACAGCTCATGGGTGAAAACCAAGTGCGTATATGGCATTCTTAGCCCGACCTGCTCCTGCCAGGAAAGTGTAACGTAGTTACCAGCAAGAAGTTATAAGTTTCAGCTCTTCTTTGAACACGCTTTCCGTACACATATAAAAGCAAACATTGCATAACGTTGAACGCGGTCAAGATTATCACCCGGCATCAGTGACAAGCGCGGCCAGTACTAAAGCAAATCAGGTTCTTACTCGATGCTTGCAGTAAACACTGAACTACCGGAAGTTTCTGGTTTTCAACCCAACTGCGTTTGCCTTCTTCTGCTTCTTTTGAGCGAGTTGTTCAAACCACTGCTTGGCCGCACTAAATCTCGGGGCAGGTGTTGGGCAGCCATTCAATTGTCTCATGCGTTTGCCTGATCGCAGTCGAGTGTCGTTACGTCATAAATAACTCCAACTGGCCAACTGACATGTAGAGTTTCTGCAGAAATAGCGGCAACTATTGCTGGCTGTGATAGTCCAAGACAGATGCTTCGAATGCAGAGACAAACAGAAGCGATTTGGCAATGAGAATTGTAAAGCGAATGTTCTTATCGGGCGGTATCTTGCGTGCGAACAAGGCTGGCCCACCGAAAATTTCCCCCACGCTGGGAAAACATTTCAAGCTGCGACGCTCTAGCTCAGGGATTCTCAATGCATCGATCGCGATCTACCAGTGGATCTCAAAGGCACTGTGGATAGATAACATAACATTAATACATTCAGCACCGGTTTACGGGCATGTCCATCCATGAATTCAAACGTCCGTAACGTTTTTGTACTTGGTATTTTATNAGGCAATTTTTGCACGAATGTTTGCCATAACTCAACGCATTATTCCTGAAAATTTCAGGTAAATTGAGCATGAATTCTTTGAGTTATGTAGTTTTGCATCCCACAACATTTGGTAAAGCTATGCTACAAGACTTTTTGTTTTGCATATTTGTAGTAGGTAGATCATTTTAACCCGTTCATTTTATAAGTAGCTCGCTTGTGGAAAAGGTGTGAGCACCTTTGCTCTAGAGCAGGGCTTCCAAACCTGGGGTACATGTACCCCTTGGGGCACATTTGTCTATCTCAGAGGTTCCCAAAGTGGGGTACATGTACCTTTAGGGGTACATTTGCCCATCGTAAGGGGTACATTTAAACTTAGCAATGGAAGAGAAATGGATACTTGCATATCTTTTATTTCCAAATAGTTATACATGTATCAATAAATATTATTTTCAAAAGCCGTTATATGCTTATTGTTGAATATATATCTATGATTATTTTGTCACAAGAAATTTTAGGGGTACATGTTCATTTGTAGAAATGCTGAAGGGGTACATGCTTATCTTTCAAAATGCTGAAAGGGTACATGGTCAGAGAAAGATTGAGAACCTCTGGTCTATCAGAAGGGGTAAATTTAAGGTTAATGAAAGCAGGGAAAATATATTTATATATTGTTTATTTCCAGCTACTGTCTATGGAAAGAAATCCTTTCTCAGCAAAGAATCAGACACTAAGATCTTACAGTGTATATATTTCGCCTACAAAGTAGGCATCATCAGCTCTTATTCAAAAATATTTATACATATATCAGTGAATATCATTTTCAAAAATCATTACATGCTTAGTGTCAAATTTGGTTCCCTTTCAAAACAGACCAGTTCATAACAGACCACGTTCATAACAGACCACGTTCATAACAGACCTGTTCACAACAGACAACTTTCATAATGGGTCTGTTATGAACATGGTCTGTTATGAACGTGGTCTGCTATGAAACGGGTCTGTTACGAACGTGGTCTGTTACGAACGTGGTCTGTTATGAACGTGGTCTGTTATGAACGGGTTTGTTATGAACGTGGTCTGTTATGAACGTGGTCTGTTTCGAGTGGTCTGTTATGAGTGGTCTGTTATGAACAGGTCTCTTTTAAACGGACACCGTTAAATTTATCCATGATTGTCATGATAAAATATTTAGTCATAAGAAACTTTAGGGGTACATGCTCATCTGCCGAAATGCTGAAGGGGTACATGATCAGAGAAATGTTGGGAACCCCTGCTCTACCACATGGGATGAAAATACATCTTGCATCCAGTCTTCGATGTTACTGACGTTGAACAAACCTTTAACAAACTGTTGATTAGCAGCAGTTTACCAATTTCATTATTTTATTTCAGTGTACCTGTGTATTTCACGCTGTGGCGTTACCGGACGCCTGCCTTCTGATTTCTCACAATCTTTAGTTGAGAAAAATAAAATCACAGGAACAGACCAGAAACTCTGCACCATGGTTTGGTAAATTTGTGACTCACGGACTGCGCTGGATTCAAAAACTTTGACAGCGTGCCAGATCTGATGCAGATAGATGGATGAATTGTGATAATTGATACAAATGAGATGTAAAAAAATTAATGCTTTTATCATTATAAGTGGACAGGTCCAGCATATCTTAGCACATCTCTCTCAGACAGCCAATTGCTGAAGTTGACTACCTGACTTTAGCAATTATGTGATCTACATGTTTCGAGCAAAATTGGTCACCTTTGCAGCACTTTTTTATATTCTATTTACATAAGGTTTCAGCAGTGAGAATACGTAGTGTTAGAATCTATTTCTAAATAAAAAATTTGCTTATTGATAAGATTTCGTTGCCGTTGTAGAGACTAGTCGCTTTGCAGTACGATAAATTTGAAACAATTGAAATACTAGAAGTGTTTGAACACATAATCACCATTTTATGTCACTCTTAACCAGGGTTGGGGAACCTATTTACTATCACAGGCCGCTTGAATTGTTCATTATCGCTGGCGGGCCGCAAACGCAATTAATTTTATCCTAAAATTCTACCTTTATCTAACGATGAGAAAGAGTGACTTGTCTTGACTTACTATCCAAGTAACTGCTTATCATGGAGCTTCGTTTTGACACGATTTTGCACTCCAGCTTGGGCAATTAAAATTCTTATGCGGGCCATAGCAAATGTTCATGAAGGCCGCATTTGGCCCGCGTGGCGCAGGTTCCTCACCCCTGCTTTAAACCAACGGTTTATCAGCAAAAACTTTCGCCACCTTGTTTACAGTATTTGCCACACAAATTTCTGACTATCAGTTGTTCGTCTTCAGCAGCATTATTCAATTAACTGGCTTACATTTGCAACACTTGCTAAGAGTGTTCATTAAAACTACTCTATTACGTTGCGTGATTCGACTGTTTTTCAGCACATATCTTGATGCGACTTTTTACAGCTTGTCCAGCAGTGTTCTCTGTGAAGTTTATCCGGATGATTCTTGCAAGCAGTTGTTCGTTTGGCTTGTGATCCCTCTTTTCTGTTTTGCGTACACGTTATTCCAACCATGGCTGCCTAACCACGGACTCGTCTTTGTGAAAACTGTAGTCTTACAAGGCACTCTCTGTAATTAAACCAATTGACTTTGATAGTGGCGGAAAATACCCAAGGAATCTTTCAAAATGTAGAAAAGTTTGCGTTTATTTCTTATGCGATTTTCTGTGTTTAACTTTTGTTACTAGAATATTCTAAACTAGCATTAAATGTACAATCTTGAAAATCTGTTAATTCAAACCTACTGTATTACTACTGTATACACCACGGCATCAAGACGCAGAGGTTTACGGAATATTCTGAGACAAAACCACCCTTACGGTATTCTTTTGTTTCTAGGAACTGCAAAACTGTATCTTCAGCGTGATTATTCATGTCATTGGTTTGTTTTGTTCGTTGTCTGCCACCATCAAGTGGCAATCGACAGTGGGAGATGTCCACGCTCTTTGCCTGGGATGCACAGTAAGTTAAAATCCTTGCACCAACAAAATCAGTTTCGCGCTGAGGATGCGTTCTTCAACACGTTAAACTTAAACTATTTTCATCGCTTGACAGAGGTAAACCTAAAAGCAAGTTCATAGTAGAAGATTAACGTTGGCGCAACGGCAGTGTTAAAACTACATTTAAGTTTTGCGCATCCGTGTTGCCTTTTTAAAGCAAAATCAACGTTTTTGAGTCTTCATCTTTCTTCTTGCAGATCTTGAGTGGCATCATTGCAGTCATATGTTTCCTATACGCCTTCGTAATACGTTGCTCTGGAGTTACGCGAATGACATCCACTCGCGTTCCTTTCGCCGTTTCAACGTAGAATGTGAAAAGAATTCTTACAGTATTGACATCCTTTTCTTGTCAGTGCAAATGCGTAGTTAAGGTTTCAGCAACGAAGTATCGTGCCTGACTATCTTAAAATTTAAATTTCACTTTTTTTATCATTGGTGGATTTTTTACAAACAAAGACGTCTCCTTGTAAGCTCAACCAAATTCAGAAGCAATATATGAAATTCTATGAGAAAAATTCGCAACAGACCACAAATTTTTCGCTAGCGTGCTAAGAGAAAACAAGCATCAAAACCATACGAGTTTCTTCAAATCTTTACTACTTCACAAATGTAAGACCTCACAAAAATAAGGCAGATGCAGGTTTTATCTCATTTTTTTGTGATCTGATTTATTTACTGATAAATCTTTGTCTAATCCACAATTATTATGATTTATTCACAGCAGCAATCCTGCTGTTGAGTGGGTGAACATCCTCCTATTCTATCGGATTTATGTGCGTGAACATCCTCCTGTTTTATCGGATTTTTGTGCTGATTTGTGAATTCAAAGAGATAACCGAATTCATTTACCCTATTCATATCAATTATTGCTTTAAACAATTGTAATGCTTTTATGTAGAGCTTATGGTTTCAAATTGTAATCCCGCTACGTTTAGACAAATGGAAAGCTGCCTAGATTCGTACTAAAACACTCAGTTCTCTTTCAAGGCGCGCCAACAAAAGTCTACATATCTCGTAAACTGTACGAGAAACACTCCAGGGGACTATTGTCATACAGCTTGCTATGCACATAGCTATCTTGAGTTTGAACTTTGAAGTAAGTTTAAATTTGCAACATTCAGTGGAATTTTACCCAAGATTTCTGCGGCACTACTTGTTATTACAATATGCTTTTCTCAGTCCAACGTTTTTTCTATTTGACAAAATCTTAACAAAATATAGAACATTACGAAAAAGATTGTGTCCCCTGTTCGTGAAAGAAGAAATTTATTCTTGTGCTGTATATCTTTGTTTTGTTATTCTAAAAAGTAAAATCAGGCCCACTCTGCTGCTTTCTATAAACAAGGATTGCATTTTATATAAAAGGAACTGTGCTTCCGTTTGACATATATTCTTATTTGCTCTGTCATTACAAATGTTTTCTCACGATCACATTCTTGTTTGATTAATAAATGCAGAATGCACCTGTTTAAGTTGTAACGCGTGTGGATAAAACATAAAATAGCTTTGCTGCAGAAGTGCATAATCCTGTTGAACCGTTGCTGAAACGTGTAGTTCAACGAGGCGTTCAGTTGAATGTACTTGTTGATATGGTATCCGTTATAGAGAGTATGGAGAAAAAAGTGTGTTATACAACAAGCACAGACTGCGGTAGTGTATATTGCAGTAAATCGTATTGAGAAAATAAGAAGGGAGATTAATTCTCGTTTAAATCCTGCACACTAATATTAAAACGTAGCACACAAAAATATAGGCCTACTTTATTCAACCTGTTTCTGCATAAAACTCCAGCATTAGGCAAAGGTCTTTATTCAGCGTATTTGTGTTTCCTGTCAAAACAAAACAACGAAATAAACGTTCCCAGTTGCCAAAGCTAAGGAACAAAAGAAGATGACGGGAAGCACCAGACACGATAAAAAAATTCAAAAAAAGTTACTGGAGAGTGAAAAGTTGGTCTGTAGTGATACATGTCATTTTCTCATTGATAAAACTTGAGGATTAAATCAACATTGCCCAAATGGTTGATCAACGTTATCCAGAAATTATTCTTTAATTAAATAGATTAATTCAAAGTTTTAGGTCATGTATGTAGCGACAATAACAAAATGCTTATTTCTAAAATAAATTTAGCTCACTTCTTTGCTAATGTTGATAGCCAGAAAGGCCCCTGGAAATTTTCTCGCCACCCCTGAAAAAATGTGTTGGACATAATTTAAAACTGTTGGATATAGTTTAAAAAATATGGGCACCTCCCAGAAAATTCTTTTCACCCCTTGGTGTCGCAAGCTGGTTACAGGCCTGATAGTCAAACCTCATTCACGTTATGTTAAGGAGCCGGAGTCAGGAATCGAAGTCGGAAATTCTGAAATGGACAGAGCTGATCATTTTGGAAGCTTGGAGGTGGAGTAGGATATTTTACCTCCGAACTCGGCAACCCTGTTTCCAACAGTTAAAATTTTATAACGGCATTTAGACCTCATGGTACCTAAAGATGTATAGTTGATAGGTAGTATCTACAATATTTTGCCTCACGAGACGAAAGCTGTGCTTGGCCTATTTAGTCTTTTGTCGAACATGATTGATTGAAGTGGCCACGTGCAGTGGCGTGATCAAGGGGAGGCGAACGAGGCACTTGCCTCGGGCCCCCCTTGAGGTATTTCGCTTGTAATTTTTTCTCGTTTTTGGTGAAAAACTTATCAACTCAATACTATACTCCGAAACAGATCATAAGTAAGCACTCTGCTTTCGAAGGGGCCCCCAACAGCAACTGTAATGTACAGGTAATCCGTTTTCAAAAGGGCCCCCAACAGCAACTGCAATGCGTAGGTACTCTGCTTGCGAAGGGTCCTCAACAACAACTGCATTGTGTAAGTGCTCCTCATTCGAAGGGTCCCCAACAGCCATTGTAATGCGTAAGTCTCTGCTTTTGAAGGGCACCCAACCGCCACTGTAACGTGTAAGCAGTCTGCCTTCAAAAGGGTCCTCAGCAGCGACTGCAGTGTGCAAGTAGGCTACTCTGATTTCAAAGGGGCCTCCAACAGCCACATTAATGCGTAAGTACTCTTTTCTGCTTTGAAGGGGCTTCCAATAACAACTGTATTGTGCAAGCGCCTTTCTTTCCAAGGGGCCCTCAACAGAAACTGTAATGTGTAAGACTACATACACAGTAGTCTTGTTCATTTCCATAAAAATAATAGATTGTGAATATCGCTTAAGACACGACACAGAGCAGAGATCAAACTTCCAATAACTGACATATCCACAAAATGAAAACAACCTATTCCTGTCATAGAGCAGTTGAGCCTTAGCCTACGTGTCAGTCAGAACAGAGCCCGGCAGCCTGCCACCCTCCTTCATCCTTACCAATCTGCAATGAATTTTCACTTTCCCAATCTAAGCAAGAGAGTAGAGCCAGCATGTTATTCTAACAATCAGCCTGTTAAGTTAAAAACTTTAAATTTGATAACAGCTACAACCCGGTTCCTGCAAAAATTGAAAATTTCACTCCTGCTCCAGGTCCAGTTTTTATTCAAAGTTCCCACTCCGGCTCCTGCTCCAGCAAAAATCCTAGACTCCGGCCGGAGTCCACTCCGGCACCGTGATCACCTCTGGTTTACATTGCAGTTGTCTTGGCCAGAGGTGGCCACAGATCCGGAGTGCCAGATTCGACTCCGGCCGGATTCTGCGTTTTTCTTTCGGACCCGGTGTGAAGCGAAATTTCTGACCTATTATTGTTTGTCAGTCATTTTGCTTTTCTGAGTGAAGGAATAAACTTGGCGATTACTTTTTTGATGCGCGTTGCGTAAATCAAAACTTTTTGGTTAGACGTCAGATACCTACAACAAGCTACAGCACGGGAATAAGTACAAACACTGAAAAATATTGGACTTAGTCTTGGACCTCAATTATTTGTCTTTTTCTAACCCTAACCTAAACCCTATAAGCCAGGGGTGTCAAACATACGACACCCGGGCCAAGACCGGCTCGTTGCGTGGTTGAATCCGGCCCATGAGATGATTTTGCGAAGTAAAATAAGAAATTCTTTGTTTGCTTGAGAGGTTTATCTAGTTATACTTCAATAACTGGTGACTAGATTTCAATTGCTTGAAACCTTACCGTATTTTTCTTTTTTTTTTTTT
>JGI24021J15306_10004586_pt1 | contig 16120 bp, 7 predicted proteins | sample Ectturendosymbi1_FD_15306 | JGI IMG/M metagenome (IMG submission 15306) | reverse complement strand
CCACAGCTGGCAAGACAATCAACATAATTTGATACATTTGAATTTTCTTGGTATTTGATTAAGTTAATGTTATAATCTCCACCGATTAAATAGTCATAATTTGCTGAATCTTAAATAGTCATAATTTGCTGAATGATAATTTGCTGAAAAATCATAATTAAATAGTCATAACTAAATAATCATAATTAAATAATCAAATCATAATTAAATAATCATAATTAAATAAAATCATAATTAAATAGTCATAATTTGCTGAATCATAATTTGCTGAATCGTGTTGTGTGGCTGTATTTCTCTTATCAATAAACCAACCAGATTCAGCAAATTGGATAGTTTTCAGATACGGACAGTATGATTTCAACCAAAGAGGATTCGGATCGGATAGGGATATATCATTTTTCAAAAACAGGATAGTATCGGATAGCAAAAAAAACCATTATCATCTCTGCATGGCGTTAGTGGAGAGTATAGGCCTACACTTGATGGCGCTAATGCATTTATTGTACTTTGATGAAATACAAGCTATTAAGACGCACGCATGAATGACGCCATCGTGTCTATTATAATATAATGTTGCAACCTCTCTGGTGGCGTTGCGTTGAATGTGTGATTCACCACGAACGGGATGTGCGCGAAGAACAGCAAAATGTGTACGTGGCGTGAACAAGCAGTACAAGCAATAATAGAATGATTGTGGCGCATGAACTCTATTGTTGCTTGCTGCCACAGTGCGAAGCTTTGCGCAGATGCCGCTTGGGCTTTTGCGATCGCAACAGTAGAACTCCGATGAGTTCCAAGTACATCGATTTTACTTTGTGACTCAGTGCTTGGACATTGCAGTGCTTGTTCGTTTGAGAGTGCGTCATGACACAACGCATTCGTANTTTNCNTGGCCTTGACCACTTTAGGAATTAGCGTCTTACTCTGNAGTAGTGTTGTACCAAGTGTTACGGGTTAGTAAACAATAGTGTTAAGAATGTGTCTGTAGCAGAGTCACTTTTNCAGACTCCGACTCCGCTCCTGTTCCAAAATTTTTTAATCCTGAGCCGGCAATATTTCAAATTTGAGAATCCGACTCCTGTTCAGTCTCCGGTTGCAATCGTCGATCCAACCGTAATTTACCCATGTTTTTACTTAAGTATTGACCGCACAGACTCCTGCTCCTGCCGAAATTGAAAAGTGACTCCGACCTGGTCCGGATTTTCCCAAATTTTTGACTGCGGATCCGGGCCGAAAGAAAAACGCAGAATCCTTCCGGAGTCGACTCCGGTACTCCGGATCCGGTCCCACCTCTGGTTTGTAGTGCTGTGGCTTGGCCTCCTACGCCGCTATGAAATATTCTGTGAAGTAAGTGTTGGTAATCCTGTCAATCAGCCTCCATCGCCGTTGTAAAACGTTCTGTTCTGTACGTTTTTATCAATCTGCGTTGTGCAGAAAGTGTGTTTGTGCTATGGACCTCATGTCTGCGGACAAAATACATCATCATCATCATCATCATCACAGGTTTTCGAGCCTTGCAGGTGTGCGCCTGGAATGTCGCACACCTTGGTTTGTCAGATAGAAGCAACAGGGAGTAAAATTCACTAAGCCCTGGAACAGCCCTGCTCACAACTGGCAAAGTAGTTTGCGCAAATGTCTTTTCGAATACGAGAGCAGTCAAGTACATACATATGGCGCACATCTTCAGGCTGGAAAGTACGTAAGTATCTTTATAGATTTTTTGTGACTTTACCTTGATCGCACGATCCGGAAAATGTCACGTCATATTCAGTTTCACAGGGTGTGCACCGCACACCTAGCACACCAGGAGTAGGCTATACGCCCCTGTATATCAGTGATAGCGTAACCCGAGTCAGTGACTCGAGTCGAGTCACGATTTTTGGTGACTCGGACTCGACTCGAGTCACGTTGACAAAAGATGGTGACTCGCCTCGATTGACGTTTTTTACAGAATGACTCAATTCGAGTCACAATCAATGGCTTGAGACTCGAGTCAGAGTCATTTTTAAAAATTCTCGGAGCCCCTGATGGACAAACCCACTTTGTTTGTCCACAAAAATGAGCACTTTTTGCTTCAGTAACGATAAATATTTGCGCAAATTTTCTGTTTTGACTTTCTAGTCGTGTTATTCTACGTTTTAAGGATCAAGTGTTTCCAGCTATCACGAAGGTAGGCCTGAGTCTTTGCTTTTCACTGAGTGGTCAGCAGGGTACTATATGTTGACATATTATCGTGGTTTAACACCTTTGGAGCGGATTGACATATGTCATTCGTTCAAATGCGCCGGGTGCGGAATGACGTAATTATATGTCATTCACTTTGCGAGTTGTCCATATCGGTGAAAGTGACAACGCAATAACTTTTTTGTAGGCCTGCTTGTTCTTTTGCAACGAAAATTTCAACAAATGTTCTTTGTACCTAGACACATTAACACATTAATCCTGACAATTTCATCCAAATTGACGAAAAATATTGAGTTATGAAGTTTGGCATCAAACCATCTTGCTAGGCCTAGGCAACAAGACTTTTGTTGAAAAGTTAGGTGTTAAGAGTTGTTTCATAAAGAACAATAACGTTTATCATACTCATTTGTTTGCAATGAAAATTTACAATAATTTCCTCCATACCTACCCACACGACCCTTGAAAATTTCAGGTGATATGTGTAAGAACTTTAGTAATGCAATGTGTTATCCAGCAACATTTTTCTAGACTTANGCTACAACACCTTTTGCAAAATANTGAGATCCTGAACGTNTTTGCGTAGACCAGGACACATAAAAAATCAACCCCTGAAACCAANCACATTTTCAAAAAAACATCGCTCTTCATCACTTTGCTTAATCCACATGCAAATACTCGCAAAAAATATAATGGACTGCAAATACAGTTCTNGTCCANAATGGTCCTTGTTTAATTTTGTTTCGACACTGGCTTCTACTTTTACAAAAATAAATAAAGTATTGCTATTAACTTGTGCAGCCAATGTTGAAGTTCTGTTTCACAACAAAACTGAGTAATTCACATGATGCTTCGCTGCAGTGTTTGCTAGCAGGCCCGCAACCAGAGGGACAGCCGGGGGCAATCACCCCCCGAAAATTTTCAAAAACGCGTTTTGTTGTTAGGTACAAGTTACAATCATTTCCACCCCCCAAAATATCATCGGTTGCGGCCCTGTTTGCTCGAGCAAGTCTGTATTTCACTCTCAATGAAACAAGCTCTAGCTTTGTGACAAGCTTGTGAGGAATCTGACTGCTTGGCTCCGCTTGCATTCTTTTGCGACGATTCAAACTTGCATATATCTGTCTTTCAATAGTTGTAACCCACAGTGGTGACATACGCAAGTGAATACCTTGCAATTTATTTCGCAGGGAATCTAGTTTCGTGTATTCAACACATCTTCGATCGTGCAAGCAGTAAGAAAACTTTCTAGTGAACTGTTGACACTGAACAATAGTTGTAAAAAAGACACACGAACTACGGCTATGAACACGAAGCAAGCGCGGAAAAGTCAGCTTTTTTTATGCTGACTGTGCTAGGACCCTGCAAAACGCAACTGCCAACCAACCTAACGCCTGAAAACGGCTATAAGCAAGTATTCTTGAAGCCAGGATACACTCGTGTAAGAATATACAGCAGCGCTGACAACATCTCTAGCCCTGGCAACAAGGTATTTCACTCCTATTTTACTTTCAAATAAATTGCACATTTTTCAGTTGATTGACTTTGTGTTGGTGCGTAAGTATCGATAAAGAAAACGGCTGAAAACTATGCTGCAAGGATAGAACTGTAGGCCTACCAAGGGTTCAGTGATAGGCCTACATGTTGCCTTAAAGTCAGTGGTTCTCAATCTTACATTGCAATTTATTTCACAGGGAAACTAGTTTCGTGTATTCAACACATCTTCAGTCCTGATGTAGGCCTACCCCTTGGGCAACACTTTGACTATCACGTACACATTGACTGTAATTACGAGTTCAATAATTCGAAATGTCCCCACAATTATTCAAGCTCGTACTCTCCACAATGGAGGTAAGTAAGGAACCTATCGGCAAATTTTCAATAGGAATCGATTTCGCGTAAAATCACGCATCCTCAGTCCTGAAAATTGCAAGCAACGCTTACGGGTGAAACGTTGAAAGGCTAAAGTAAGAGCAGAGAAAACGAACAAACTCAAGACTAAAATGAATAAATCAGAACACAAGCTAAGAAATCAGAACACTGACGTCAAGAACATGCACTGCGATGGGAGTAAAGCTAACTCCTGTCCTATAATTATTGTACTTTCACATTAAAGTTTCATTATGAAGACGTTTTCAAAAACTTCGTGTACCACTTTGGCTACTGAGAAAAAAAACTGTTTGCGAATTCGCACCACTCCGTTTTTTTTAACATTTGGTTATGCCCAATCGTTTTGTTATAGAGATGATATATTGCATCTGTTACGTCCTAATGATCTGTACTGTACTTCAGAATCTTTATTTCAGAGAATAGCACTACTGGGCCTGTTACTGCTCCTCTGATTTATAACCAACGTCTTTATGTTCCAATATTTATATCTTCTCCGTTGTGGGTTTCAAGCAGCAGCATACNTATTNTTGNACCCCCCTACCAAGGACTGAATTGCATTTTGTGCCGATTTCGATTTGCAATGCTATAGTTTCGAAACAAACGTATGCGTTCAGTATTCGGGTCGTAGAAATTTTGTTGACAACTTTGCAGCAAATCCTAAGTGGCCGCTGGCCACGTCGCATCGACACAACTGCATTGTAGTTTGTAAACAATGTAGGCATTAAGCAGCATCGTCAATCAGTCCCATAACAATGAATGCATTCCTCGCAAACTCTCTGTTTCGCAACACGAAGCCCCTGAGTTCCAACTTTTATCTAAGCTCCCGCACAAATGTCTAGCAACTAGCAACATATTACATTCGCGACTGCTCCTCCAACGAGATCACATTCGCGATCGCTGCTCTGTTCCACATTTTGTAAACTACAAACGAAGCAACAAGAAACAAAACAACACCCGCTACAACAGAGAGTGCGACGATTAGAGCCAAGTTGTGTCCCGAGCATCGTCCCGAGTAGTTGACCTCATCGATGCGGATTCCTTTCTGCTCTGGTGGTGATTGGCAATGCGCGCCATCGATGTCGTAGATACGTGGACCTTTTTCAATCGTGTACCCTGAAAGACCCTGGTCAAAAATGAAACAATGCAGAAATACTTTTTCGTGAATTGCGTTGAAAAAACTTTGTGCTTTGTTAATAAAGTAATTCAAAAATATATGTACTTCGCAAAAGAAAATGAAATTCTATACAAGTTCATGTTAGTTCTCAAAAGATATGAAGCCAAACTAAAATTGTAGAAATTAAAGCTACTTTGCTAAAGTGGTTTGATTCACACATGTTTTCATAACCATATGGAGCAACTTTTAAGCCGAATAAATTCATAAAATTGGTTGAATGCGAAGGTGTTTAAATTGTTTAGTTTGTCCTACATTTAGAACGAAAAGTACGTTTCAGAAAAACACAAAAATTAGTGAGTGACCGATAGCAAGTGGCGGCGACGTTTTCGTAGCAAAATGTTTGGTGCAGTAACATTGTATAATGTCACATAACTTAGTTGAAGATCCACCTGCCATTGCAACTTAAGCGACAAAAGTGTTGCGTTACGTTGCATTTCGCAGTTCAGAGGTAATCAACTCATTGAGATGTTTCATTGTAGCACTGGATAGATATTTTATTCTAACAACAATGCAAATATACATTCGTCTAATACAGTGTTTCTCAAACTTTTTTATTCCATCGCCCCCTTTTCACTCTCGACATGTCGTTTTCGCTCCTCAAGCTCAAATTAAAATTCAAATGCCGGAGCGGATCCGGTTCCGGAGTTCAATTGCAAATTTAGGACCGGAGCCGGCGTTACGGCCATTTGAGATGTAACTCCGGGTCCCTTTCCTAGATACTAACGGTTTTGCCAAATAGACTTACGTGTGATCTTTATTGCACAAAAAACGCCATTGTTACGACTTACAACACCAGACTGCAACAATGGATCTGCAAGCCTTTGATGTTTCTTTGGCTTAATAATCGTTAAGGAAGGCTGTGATATCGTAGCTGGCAAGCGTGGTGTTACTTGTTGAACAATGGTTCTCAAACACTGTTCTAAGAGTCGCGTGCAACTCCCAAACATCCTTTGTGAGGCTTTTAGCAATCCTTCTGTAACANATTCTATTTGAATAATAGCTGATGATGCTTACTTCGTCGGCGAAATTTATACTCTGTAAGAGATCAGTGTCTGAATCTTTGCTGCGGGAAAGGATTCCTTTCGTTAGGCAGTGTCTTTCGGTAACACCTCAAATAACAGACTTCGTTAGTGCTATGAAACAAAACGTGTCAATTGACTTGTGATACAATTTTTTGTCCCTAACAAAATCGTAGGTCTGGATTTGGCTTCCTTCAGGAAAACGGTTGAGAACCACTGTTGTAGAAGTAAAAAAAACGTAACTACCACAACATGTTACTTTCTGGTCAGAATTATCAAACTGGGTCTGTAGTAGTGTAGCGATCTAAAAAGAACTGAGCTACAATGAGTAGGTATATAATAAAATATCAATAGCTTTTGTAGCTGTGTAGTCATGCTGTGAGCAGGGAGTATGATTAAGATATGATACCATTGCAGATTTAAGCGTGAAATGCACGGCACGCCATTGTAAAGTAGGAATTTTTGTTAGAAACCACAAGGCTTACTATCAAGTTTTACTAGATTCAGGTTTTTTTTAAGGAAAATGTTAGGTATCCGGTGTGGACCTGTAGGGACCCGATTTTCTCTGATTCTAGAGACCCGATGATAATTTTCTCTGATTCTAGGTACCCAATTTTCAATTCTAGGGACCCGAATCGGGTCCCTAAAACACCTTAAAAAACTGCTAAATCACTGACAAAGTTCACTAGAAAACATTACGTTTACAAGCAGTAGCATAACATGAAAGTTAAACAATTGGTAGCGAACTGGCATTGCTTCGCATAGCAGTACATTATCAGGAGGGTATAAAAATCAATGTAAACAAATGTGGACTTTTCTTGAAGTTTTCATCTTTGTAGAAAAATTTATGTTCTCAGCATGGTAAACATCAGTCTTATTTTCTCCTAAGCTTAGCGTGCTAAATTGTGCACTTTGCAATTCATCAATGCTTATTATGTGTGCAAAAGGTAAGAAATCAGAAGTTTTCAGCAAAAATCAAATGTGAAATTCTTGCTAGAACTCATACTATTTCTTTGAACTAAGGGCTTTCAAACACATCTTGGCATTTGGGTTAATGCAAATGTGTGCGCGTTTGAACGAATGCATGAGAGTCGACTATGTGTTTTGCGCTTGCATGTTTTGCCCGGGCAGCGCTGTTAGCTGGAATCGTCGAGACTGGCACAGGCAAAGCATACGAGTGCATAACACTTGGTCAGTTGGGACTGGTCTGTGTGTAAATGCTCGGACACGAATGTAGTTTTCCAAACAGCCATTTTCTTGATTCTGTCGTAAGAAATAACAAAAGGTCCTCAGGCATTGACGGCAAAACCAGCGATTGCCTTTCCAGAAATTGTTTATATTACCGTTTCCTGAGTTGCGTTTCTGCTAGGAACTGTTCTCTGAATCGTCTGAACCCTGTGGTTATTGTTTTTTTCGCTGATATGCTCATGGTAACAGTGCTGCTTGTAAAAACTACCAAATTAAATTACTGAAAAAGGTTTGGTATATTCTCCTGGTTTTGTGTACTTGATTTAATTCATTTTTAATTCAACTTGAGGCACACCAAGACGATTAAAATATTAATGTGTGAGAACGAGCAGAAGCCGGAGCTGGAGCAATAAAAAAAGAAAGCTCCGGAGTCGGAGCCACACTCATGAAAACCAACAGCTCCGGAGCTGGAGCCATGTTCATGAAAAGAAGAGCTGCGGAGCCGGAGCTGTGTCATTTTTACCACGGCTCCGCAGCCCTGAAATAATCCACACTGTAGCTGGGCACATAGACGATCCAAAGTAAAAATTCAACAGATAAATTGCTTTAGCAACAACCTCCAACGATTATCATCATAGTAAATTGAAATTTGCAAGGAAGGAACAAGTCAAAATAGTAGGCTACTGAAGTTAACTCAGTGATCGATTAGCGGTTGAGCATTTTCGCCCCCTTGATGTTTTTTCGCCCCCTATCGCCCCCTTTGATTTTTTCGCCCCCTTGCCCATCAAAATCGCCCCAAGGGGGCGATTCGGCCCACTTTGAGAAACACTGGTCTAATACTAAAGAATGGGAAAATTATTTGCATGACCAATACGGAACTTTGAAATTAACAACGTTATATTTCTTGTAAAACAACATGAGTTTACCAATTTTACTAATAATCAAATTAAACTAACATTTTAATAGCTACTCGTCCAAAAAGATTTTTGCTGTTGAGATTTTTGGTGGTACTGTAAAAATGTGCTTTCCAGGAGCATCGTTAGGTTTTGGTTGTTGGGGAAGGGTACATTCAGTGAAAGATTAAAAAACCATCGCATAGTTGTGGGATCAACTCCAAATAGTGCCAGGTGGCCTGGCACTACTAGCCCACCTGCTCGCGATAACCTTTTAACTGCTCATATATACATAAACTTTGCGTTTTATGCAAAGTGTTCATTCGGCTCACCAGGACAGAACGATAATCTATGCTGATACACTTTTTTCGCCTGTGCAAAACGTTGCAGTTCGATATTGCAGCAACTTCGTTTCAATGTAGTACAATTAAAATTCAAACAGGTGTCACTGTTTTTGGTGAAAAAGAATGCGATTTTACAGCAAACCATGCGTTTTCAACTTCTGGATTTGTTTCGTTATGTATCACGACATTTTTTTAAAAAAGGAAAAGCATTAGATGTTCGCAAACGTCACAGTTGTGAGTAACACAGGGGCGTAACGAGGGAGGCAAGGGGGGCACAATTCCTCGGGCGCCGATTCACTATGGGGGCGCCAAATCACTGCGGGGGGCGAAAAGTCCCAACAATGTCACAAGTACTTTCTTCAATACAGTACATTTGCTTCCGAAAGACCTCAGGTTCGAACATGGGGACGCCAAACTTGCTTCTTGCCCCGGGCGCCATCGAACCTCGTTACGGCCCTGGAGTAACATCAACGTTTGTTGCTTACCTACACTGCTGCGAAGTGATTCCGTTCAAAAGAAAAACAAATAATTTACTTTTAAACTACAGTCGCAGTCCCAGGGGTTGTCCGCAAGCCACACATACAAGTCTTGGTTGGTGAGGTAGTTCAACTTGTCAACGGTGAGGTGAGAGAAAGAGCAGTTGTTCAAAAGAAGTCGAGTCATTGTGGTTTGACTTGAAGCAAATGTATGATCTGACAGAGTGTTCAAACCTTTGTTGGATGTCAGGTACAAACCGTTCAAATTTGGCAAGTTGTCGAATGTTTTGTCGTTGACAGTTGACAGTTTGTTTTCCTTAAAGAAAGACAAAATTAGAAAGGCTTTAAAGTAAAATTTCTACAATAAATCTGCTTTGTGCACTACGACGTGAGAGAAACCTAACAGCTGCGCAGTGACTTATCAAAGAGGGAGTTAAATTTTTGTATTTTCCCTACAAACGACCCCGGGGTCCTCTGAAGCAGAGCTCTGTTGTGTAGCTGCACCCATTTAAATATGAGATGACCTGTTTTGCTCCTCATTTTCTTTTTCGATAAACAAATACGCAAATACAGGTGGTTTTGTTCCCTGTTTCATGCTATCCTCCCAAAGGCACGGTTTAAACCTACCACTGTGACTGCGTGTGATGACGTGCTTCCAAACCTAATGTATCTTTTGGTTGAATGTAATTTAATCTCCGGTGCACCGCAGAACATTTTGTTCATCGTCCAATTTTGTTTGAGCAATTCGCAAGTGATGTATTTAACTTATTCCCGGTAATTCGTCTGGTCTTCATAAATCTTTGCCCCACTGATTTTTCTCATTTCTTTTGAAATTTGGACTGATTTAAAGCGGAGTGACAGCCATAAAATTTGGGTTTTGGAAAAACGTTTCAAAAATACTTTGCTCTCCGAAAAAANAAACAAAGTGATTTGTATTTTTTACAGCCTAATATTTTGAGGGTTTACGTCCCGGACATGACGTTAAACTGCAAGAGATGGTGGGGGTGCAGTTGGGAATCACTGAAGGTTATGGGAAACGGAAAACCCTTTATCCCATCAATATTCCCAGATCCTCCCTTGCCCGGAGTGGTGGCGCCTGCCAGGGCTCCAGCTATAAAGCAAATATTCTTTTTTAAGGAAGACTGAGCTTTTCAGCGAAGCAAAGCAATCAGTTTAGGTTTGGAGAATCAATGAGCAGGTCAGACATATTTCTCCACTGTGGAAGTCTTTGCTGCTGAACCTGAAACCACCGTGCTGGCCACGTTTCGCCTGGAGGGGAGTCTGTGGTTGATGTAAAGTGCGGTCTACAGATGACTCGGCGAATAATCCTTGTCAGGGATCCTTTGGAAATTTTTTCAAAGCGATTAACCTCTTTCACAGGGGTTTTGCCACCCAGGTTTTTTTGAGTTAGCAGAACAATAATATCGTTTGTCTGAACATAATTGTATTAGGACTGCTACTGTGCAAAATCGTATTGAAGTTTTAGGCGCGTAGACAGTTTTGTTTAACTTAAGTCAATGCAATGCTATATTAAGTCAATGCTTTGACAGAATTTACCTTGTACGTAGGCTAATTTATTAATACATCTTTATTGAAAGACAAAAATAAGTCAGTGGTCTCATTCCAGGATACAACCAAAGGTTTGTATTTGAATAAAACAAATTCAAACAGAGAGACCAATGTAAAGTCATTGATAGAACGAGAGACATTTTTGTTGCAGGATTCAAAAAAGTTCACAATTTAGCGCATCACCAAAAAGAGCATCAAGGTCACATACCAGTCGAATCAGTTGTAGAAGTTATTGGCAATTTGCTATCAACAGCAGTAACTCCGTAAGCCCAAAAATATTTTGCAACACATCATAACGTAAAAATAGCTATTCACTGAAAATGATGAAATGCAATGACTCACCGTCAAGTCAATCCAACCTAAATTTGTCGCCCCCACAAACGCGTCATCGACCACTTCTGAGATTTGATTANGTTGCAAGAATATCTCATAGAGAGATGTTGCTGAAGAAAACGCCGACGATGAGAGGNTTTCTATAACATTTTCGCTTGCATACAGTTGATGAAGACTGCTTGGAATCAGAGGTAAGCTTTCTAATTGATTGTCGNCGACATCAACCAGATATAAATCGGGAAATTGGTTCCCAGTGAAAGATGGCAAAGTTGTCAGCCGATTGTGGGCAACGCTGACATAGCGTATTTTCCTGCGATAACATATTCGTAAATAAAATTATATTTTTGTTTGTGACACAAAATACACAAGTTCAGGCACACCATAACTTGCGAAAAAGTCCATGTTGCAAGCTACTGTATATCCTGTGCACCGATTTTACGGACAAATTCACCTATTCACCAGGAAATCAAGATGTGAACGTATGTGCAATTAATCAGTTAACACCTCAGCAGCATTGAGCTAAAGCAATAAAATGAGAATGCTGAGCGCCGCAATTGTGGAACCTGAACTAACAAGTTAATCTCGACGGAAATTTTCATTGAATATCACAAATATATGACATACAAAGGAAGACTACAGCTTTATCTTTACTGCTTTGAACATGTTCCGCAGACCTTGTGCTGGAGATCCTTAACAATAAATGAAAATACTTATTCGGAAGCACTTGATGTGCGGCGTTCTGTCTGTAAACGTTATGGCAAACCGTATGTGATGCGTAAATGGCTGGTTTGAAGAAAAGGTTTAATAATACAGAGTGGTGCAAAACGATGTTGTCATTTTTGATAAGGCAGCATTTTGTACTGAAAGGATCACTTTGTAATGTTTTTTATAGGCCCGTCTCACAAACATGTAAATTTTGTGTGGTGTAAATTTTCCTCATACACCACTGTTGTGCGAGCACAGCTCTGTAGTTTATAATGTGCTCGATCCAAGCCGCTTGACACTGGATCACTATGGCTACTCGCACATTGAAGTTTGTATTGACCCTGACCAACATATCATGGGGAATTCTCCTCATATCTGTTCCAATGTTATTCTTGACCGCATCAATAGTTTGGGGATTGTTAGCATAGACAGGGCCAGTTTTAAGCCGATTTGACCGATTTCTTCTAATTGGGCCCCGCGTCGTCAAAGGGGGCCCCTAGTAACCAACGCAAACTTCACTATCTATCGAAGCTGCTTGTGTATAGCGCCAGCGCGGGGCCAATTGTTTTTCAAGGTGTTTTGCGAGACCAAAACGGTTCTCAATTTTTTTCCAACGGTCTCTCAAAATACAGCATACACTCGCTTTACTACCACCATCGAAGTACACCAAAACCTTGCTTTACCCCAAGGGTCTCAAACTCAAATTGTTCCCAGGGTCAAATGAGGACTCAAAAGTAACCCGAGGGCCGCATTATGGCGCTGACGCAACAATGGAAGTGTCTGAACCTTACTAGAAACAGCTTTTACATCTTATTTCCTGCGAAAGTTATCGTGAGTTATAGGCAAGTTATTTCTAGCCGCTTTTACGTTCGTTTGAACAAAACTTGTCCACTCGCTAGCCGAGCGCTTTATAACACCCGTAATAGACTAAATAACGCAAATGTTAATTATTTGGAAATGCCCAAAAAACATCGAAAACGCCCTCGCGGGCCGCATGCGGTCCGCGTGTTTCAGACCTCAGCTTTACAATCATCTCAGTACTCAGATAAAAAAGTTGCGGTCTCTCAAATTGTCTTTACAGTCAGCAAGGTCAAGTCTTAAAAATCATGGCCTGGCGGGGCCTACAGTATTTTGTAAGTGTGACATCCGTTGCCAACGAAAATCCAAGTGAACTGCGCGATTTTTAACGCCCTTATCAATATTCTATAGTAAGAATTGTCATTGTCTTCAGTGATGTGTAGCCAATTTTTTTCACTAGCACCTCGTTAAGGCAGAGACGACTTGAGAGGAGGTATTGTATTAATGAGGGTTGTAATTCTTTGATATATTGGGTTTTACGGCGCTGCTAATTGAAGTCTCTGCTGGAGAGGTCTTGGCGCCACCCTTTCGGGCCTCGCCTTTTCAGCACCACCGATTTCTATCATTATGACTTGATGCACCCCTCAAAATTTCTACGCAGAACTGAGTGGGGCCCCGCAAAAGCATTTCCAATTGGGTCCCACACTTGCTAAGGCCGGCCCTGAGCATAGACCCTGTCCTTTAGTTACCCCACAGAAAATAATCCAAAGGTCTGGAGAATGTGCAGCAAAGTGTGGTTCGTACAACAGGAGATGAGCCTGCCTCCAAGGAACCAACGATGAGAGGTACTCGAGTGAAACCTTGGAGCAATGCGGTGTTGTTCCATCCTGCTGATAAATCACAGTATCCATGTCCACTACTCACTTCCACCTCAGTGCCTGAATGACTTCTCTCGTCATTAGTTCAGTCCTTCGCTCTGTGTTTACGGTTACCGGAAGTCCATCAGCATTCTCGAACTAGTATGGCCCGATAGTGCCATTACGACCCAACGCGCAGAAAACAGTCCCTTTCTCCATACTAAGTGGGCGATAATGATGCTCATGTGGTTGAGCCCAAAATTGAATAATCTATTTGTTCATGTGATCATTGCGCAAGATGGAAATTTGTCTTGTCACTGAATATAGTAAAGTCCAATAATTCAGGATGGTCTTCGATTCGCTGACTGATGGTTTGCCCAATGGGACGTCTCTCAGCTTTATCTGCATCGGCCTGAAGTTGTAAAACATGTATCTTGTACGGAAACAAGTGAAAGTCCTGGTGCATTATGACCTTAGCTTAACTCTCGAAAGATCTTTCTCCTGGGACAAACGTCTTGTGGGTTTCCTTTGACAATGCTCCAAACATTGTTTCTCAGTCACGATGTGATTTTCCGTCCTGACTGACAGTGGCCGGCCGCTGCGAACTTTAATGTTATTCTGTACACTTCCCGTCTCCCTGAATTTGTCCAGGAGGAGCTTTATTGTGAATCTGGTTGGAGCGTTTCTGCCTGGAAAGTCCCTCCGGAATTGTCGTTGAGTCTGGACAACAACTGATTTCGTCGCGAAATAGGCCTCAACAATCTTGATCCGCTCCTGCACGAAATATATTGCTGCTTGATCCGTTGAAGCTGGGAAATAAAACTTTGGAGCTTTAACTATGATTTATTTGGAAAACAGAAGTCTGGGTTAATTTGGTATGAAACGATAGTGATAATAAAATGGATACATCTTTTTGCATCGTATGTATTTTCGCTGTGGTGTCAAGATGTGGTGTTGAAAAACTTTCGTGCAAAAAGACGATTGAAACTGAATGGAATCTCTTTCTTTTCCAATTCCTTGACTTTCGTGACTAAACTTTAGGCTACTCATCTTTGAAACTCTTAAAAGCTTAACATCCTTATCGCAATGAAATCGTGTCTTGTGTTCGACTAACTAATAAGGAGGAACTTTTCAGGAAACATGAAACACGCTCAAACAAAACACGCTTTTACAACACTCCTTACTTTTGTTGATCATACCTGAGGGTGTTGAATAGTGCATCATCAATGTTTCTGACCTGGTTGTTTTGAATTGAAACTTGCACCAAATTCACACAATCAGATAATAAGTCGATCGGAATGTCTTCCAGTAAATTATCATCTATGTTAATTAAATTCAGCGATGACATGTTGGCAAATACACCGGTTTGTAATGATGAGATTTTATTGCCGTGTAGAGTCAACAACTTCAACGTAGGTGCCACGTCAGCAAACGTTGAAAGCATGATGTCAGATATTTGATTGTCGTGAAGATACAAGAACCTGAAAAGTAATGTTTAAATGATTTCATGACGACACAATCAAAGAAAACCTTTGTTTTCACGATAAATGGTATCAAAAGATATTAAAAATCAATAAATAAGTAAACCTTTTGTACCTCATAAAAACCAGTGGATCAGTTTTTACTTTTGCATTCAACACACCATTTTATACACTGAGCAGACCTCGTGAAAAACAACGTTTCAGAAAAAGATTCTGGTTCATCGAAAACTTCAATTTGCAAGGTTCTGCTTGCTTTTCAGGAAGAGAGCAGTGCATACGTTAGTTACGTCATGCGATGCCAGAAAGAAAACTGCTAGTGATTAGAAGCCTACTCTAAATCACTACTTAGTCCTTGTTAAAGTTAGATGTGAATATATGGAGCAGTTCTGCTTTCGGTATAGTGGTTATTACTGGTTCACGCCACCGTCATTGCTGGGCCTTATCAACCCTTTCAGTTTAATCAGTTTACCAGTGCCATCGTATCTTGAGTCACTTCACCTTCTTCTCAACCTCTTGCACTAATCTAAAATCCATAACTGTCTGTTACTTTGCTTACATGTGATAAAGTTGTGAATGTAATGCCTGCGACAAGTTAGACTGTACCGTGCACTTCACTGCGAAGATCATCGTGGTATCCTTGTATTTAGCACTCACTACTTTTATTGCCAGTGTTCACCGGTTTACCACTACTTGAAACAAATAATAATAAGTCACTGAAAAACTGGTTGCTCAAGTTCGGTCAAACGTGATCGCTTCACATCGACGTCGTTTCCAGGACAGCGAATATTCATCATAACGCCTCGATGGCAAAAGATTCATTTTGAAAAAAATACGACCGAAATATTAAAATCAACGACAAAAAGATCTTAGCGAGAGATAAGCCTGACAAGTCCGACTGAAACANTGGTTGCNCAAAATCTACAAGANTGCAAGGACTAAATAGTTACTACACACTTTGAACATTACAAGGTTGAAGTTACTGCAGAGTGTTNCTGTAAAAGTGATGAGAAACTTCTAAAATTAAAATCTTACCAAAAATGCAAAACACTTCTACTAGCCTGTAACATTATCATTCACACACACAACCGAGTGCAGCAGTCTTCAGATATAGTACAAGCGCAGCAGATACCAATGGTAACCAAAAGATTATCACTGACTGAAACATCTGTACAAAATCTACTGACTGCAAAGGCTAAATCATTACTACACACC
>JGI24021J15306_10004585_pt1 | contig 16121 bp, 12 predicted proteins | sample Ectturendosymbi1_FD_15306 | JGI IMG/M metagenome (IMG submission 15306) | reverse complement strand
GGCCTACATAGTTTTAAAATAAGTTTCCGTATTCTTAAAAAGTGCAAGTAGGGTTTATGAACTTATCTGAAAAAAATAATCACTTCAAGTAACTAATACAGATGAAGGTCGGAGTCGCATAACCGAAATTGCCCGGAGTCGGATGATGAGACTTCCGACTCCACAGCCCTGGTTATTACTATGTCTAACGGTAACAACGAAGTGTTTCGGACTGAAAAACAGATACAAATAAATGACGGATGCTTACTTCACGGCAAATTTTGCATAAATCAATCGTGTGTACCAAAACCAGGTTCCATACAGTGCGGTGGCATCAAACCGCGGGATGTTAAATCGCTATTATTTTACTCTTCCGGTTTTCTGAAGAAAACGGCGACGCGCGTTACAAACGCGCTACCTAGAAACTTGAGTCGAAAAACTCTGGAGAAAATATACGCAATCCAGTTATAAATGATCATTACCAGAATATCCAGCTTTGTTTTGAGAGAAGCTGAAATAGGAATTATAGCCGTCAACCAAAGCAACTTCACTTTCCAGCTGATCTCCTGAACAAACGCACGGGTCATTCACAGAAACGAAACTATTTCAATTTAATCATTGACACACTTTGTAAAGAATACCATTTGTAACAAAAAAATGAAAGGTTACTGAGAGCAACTTGCTTTCACCGCGGCCATGCGCTATCAATAAAGTATTATCAGCGGGAAACTATACGCATAAATTTTATGGTGGCAGTTTTAGAGCATTAGACTTCGTGGTAATCAGTGGCGTAGCCAGCCCAAAATTTTGGGGTGGGCAAAATGTTTGATTTTAGGCGAATAACACTATTTTGTCTGAGATACCGCCTCTCAAAGAACAAAATGACTACATATGCTGAAAATTTTGGGGGGACGTGGCCCCGTAGGCCCCCCTGGCTACGTCTATGGTGGTAATTGATTTGCTTTATTTTTCAGATCGATTTTTTTCAGCAATCGCGCGTTCAATGCTTACTTGTCACTTTAGTCTCTTGCAAACACACGACGTCAGCTTGCAGGGAATCCAAAATATCTTTCAGTGGCTTCTTCGTTGCTCTGATACCGTTGATGTTCCACGTGACCAGTTTCATCGCCTTTATAACGTTTTGCTAAACACGTGCAACGCACTCGCGGCAAAAAAAACAGCGCCGCGCACGAACTAAAAGAAGAACATTCCACATTTGCGTTTTCGCCTACTTTTCGCACTGCAACCTCTACAAAGCAATAAAAAGTTAAATTATACTAGAAAAATAATGAAATGCACAACAAGTAAAAAACTGAAACGTCTCTCAATCTAATAATCTCTCCCGAAATGCCTTAGAATCAAACGTCGTTTCTTTACCATACTGCATTTTGCCCAAACAAGCATAAAACAAACAACTACCGACACATGTAGATGATAGAGGGTGGTGAACTAACACTTAACGACGAAACAACTCTACAAGAAATGTTTTCGCATTTCTAACTGAATACAAACAAGCAGACCAACGATAGTGCACGTGTAAAAAATTTTCTGCAGCTGACGTGAAGTTAATTGCAGCCAACTTTTTTTCACCAACAAGCTCGTAATCGATGTAGAATGTGTCGTTTGTAGTACCATGCTTACCAGACAGCAAACGGTGAACAAGTTCAAACAGCCAATTCTGCAGTTGTCGTTCTGAACCAGGGTTGAGGTGATTGTACCCGACCCAAAAATACACTTGATTTTTTTAAAACCCTCTTGAAACAACCCATTAAAACCCACTAAACAAACAATTATCAAGTCAGTGTTGCCAGGTTATTTTACAAAAATATGCAAATAATCTGAAAATATGGCAGTACGACTGCATAATTTGCATCGCAAGCTAGACACCAACAAATATTAGCCGATAGCGCAAAAAAACAGAAAAGAAAATCACTTTAGGCCAGGGTTTCTCAAACGGGGCCCTCGGCCACCCTTGGTGGCCACGAGCAGAGGCCTTCACTAGGCAGCTTTGCCGTGATATTGCATAACCCAAGTGCCATGATATATTAAGTATTCGCCAGTTAAACTTAGAAGGGGGCCACGGCTCATGAAAGTTTGAGAACCACTGTTTTAGGCCTTCATTAGACTTCTTACACAAACAGAAGCTATCTGCAAATCACAGAACATGATCATAAATGTATCTTACGCCATCCTACAAATTTTGAAGTAAATATTATTGGAAAAAGCTATGACAGTTTTGCCATTACGTCATTTTATAAAAAATATTTTTGAGACTATGCAGGGCTTACGTTTCAGCACGTGTACACATGAAACCACGGAAGACAAGAAAAAACTCTCTTCAGATGAAATGTCGGAGATATAGACAATTTACAAGAAAACATTCTAGTCTCACTTTTGTGTTTTAGGCTCCAGACTGCAAAAGTTAATTTCTTAAGGGAATTTTTGTGGGTTGGCCTCTACTTGAGCTTACCAACCTGGTAGTGATTTCGGCACCCACCTGGAATTTAAGAGACGTTGATGCAATTACCTTCCACCTTTTCGCAAAGTTTCAATGCGAACAACTCACCCGAAAAAGAGCTACATAATTTTTCCGGCCACTTGTTGCCCGTAGAACTGTCGCTGTTTTGGGGCACACACTACAAAATCTGATTGCATGAACACAGAACAAACGAAGGCATATTTTTGCTTTAGGCCGCAGGGCGGCGTTGCTGAACATTAAATGAATTGCATCATCTTGAGAATCACACAATAACAAGTTATTATTGTGTAATTCCGAAAATGTTGCTATCGCATGATGCAATAAAAACAATTCAGAATGGGTTTTTGTGTTTTTCTTAAAAAACAACGAAAACCTATTTCTTTTAAAAAAAAAGGCTTTTTAAAAAAACAAAAAAACAGGTGAGTTGTGTTTTTTTGGAAAAAATCGATGTTTCTCTCAACCCTGTTTCCGAACACACTTTCGAGCATTTCGATCACAATAGAACTTCTCGCGAAACGAATACAATCCAATCCAAACCGTTTTTTTCTGGCAGATCTCGCGGGGAGCTGGTCACAGATCGAATTTCCGGGAAAATTATTCTTTTTCAAAACATAACTAATATGTCTGATTACGCAGTCGCTATTCCAGGTTATTCTCACCAGCAATCCTCCCGCAACTCACGAATGATCTCTTCAAAACAAAAGATGAGATCCCTTTCACGTCGTTATCGCCGAAAGATGATAAAAACTATTAAGGAGACAACAAAATACGGACTACTGTTTCTTTTTACAAGCCACCAACGCGTAACATCTCGGTGATAAGACTGGGTCAAACAATTGTGTAAGATAAGCGTGCTCTATGCCCGCTTTGCTCTTGGATTCCAGTAAAAATAGCAGCTTGTCAATAAGAATCACAGCTTCCACCGCGGGAGCGTACATCTGACGAAGATGGCTGAACATGACCAGGTGGTCGAAGTCGCTTTCGTAACGCTTCGAATATTCATCGATTTCTTGATCGGACAAAAGCTCATCGTTTAGCTTCAACTTTTTCAAGCTCTTGCGAATGTAGTCGTTGAATCCTGAGCATTTACTGAATATCTTTCCGATTTGCACGTCGCGGCGATCGCTGGAAATGTTAAACTTTTCTTCAAGAATCACAGAAAGCACGGCTCTATAAAAGAGCGACCTGAAATAAACGGGACACCTTCAGTGACTTGAAACAAGCAGGGTCAATATCTTGCAATGACCTGGGTGATTTTGAATATGTCAAAAATCCAACAAAACATGCACCCTCATTGCTAACTGACATTTGACAAATTTACCATTTAACCGTTAAAAGCTTGTTAGATACATTACGAAACACTTAGCAGCATGTACTGTTGTGCACTTGGTTAAATATGAATTATTTTTCGAAGTGCGCATGTAAAACCTCCGTAACCACAGCAGATTTTATTCTATACTGCAATTACCGTCACCGAACAAAGTTGAAAAAAAACTTGCCAATTTTTACGAGCCTCGAACAACTTTACGGACTTTTGTACGCCCAAAGTCAAAACATGACATATATGTGTCTCCTGGAAATATTTGAGCAGTTAGGGCAGAACAAACACGATGACTTAAGTGAATTGAAAGGTTTCGAAACGGTTAAACTGAAGCGCTTCAAACGCTATCGTTTTCCAGTTTCACGTTTATTGGAGAGGGTTGCTGCCGGGTTTTATCTCAGCAGTAGCGCAGCTGCCGCTTGCTCAGCGCGTCCGTGACAACTGATAAGCTTTCGCACGTTATCTGCAAAGATAGCAGAAATGTGTGACTTGCACTGTTTTTACATCAGAACAGGGGAAAGGTAAGCTCTCTTTAACGTGAAACTTTAAGAAGCAAATGTTTCAGCTTTGTTTCTTTTTTTTTTTGCCTTAAGCTTCCTGAAATAAACTACAGAACATAGCTATTCCAATTCTTACATCCGCTAAGTTAATGTTGAAATATAAATGACACTTTCAATGACATGTCTTTCGTGAAATCACGTTGCACGTTTTGAAAAGATTATTTTCAATCTCATAGTCAAAAAACATGAAAACACGGGACGTTAAACTCAATCACCTCGTTTCCTGTTCGCGTCACATCGTTCGCTTGTTTCCTGGTTTAACGTTTTGTGCTACATTCATTGAGTTTTTACTGACAACGAAAAGTGAAAACTTTTAACTAACTTTTAATTAAACGCGCGACATTTGCGTTGTTGTTTCCACTCATAACTGAGTCTTTGGCAATAAATGCATGCAACTATTTGAGGATCCTATTTTTTTCTGAGAACGTAACTTTCAGAGAGAAGGCCCATTGCCGTACATTGTGCAAGTGACTTGTTATACAGTGACTTGCGTCCAGTGCATATAAATGTTAGAAACACTTGCAAAATGAGATAGCCCAGTTTTCCAAAAACTATGTAATCCTCGAAGAACAGTAACCTAATACGCAGATCGAGTACGAACTGTACTTTATTGAATAAGTATTAACCAGTGATATCTAGAAATAGATGGAGTTTCAGATGTCCCTGGTATTAACACAAGAAATGAAGACTAACTTCGTGGTATTACAGGCCTTGTTCACTGTACACCACATCTAAACGAAGTAAGTGCTTATAAGATGTTATGGAAACCAAACAAGCAAACCTGTCAGACTTGGCTCTCTCCTCACTGTCTGTGTTAGCAAATCTTTCAGGTGCTTTCAAAGCCAGCATTCGTTTGTTTCTGCCAAGCGGAATGGAACAGGACTTGATGTAGCAACTCATGGGAAAGCCAGCTGCAAAAAATGTTTTAAATACCAAAATGCAGCAAAGATTGGTTTGAAACAAAGCAACAACAACACACCTTCTGTATCTAATGACTCAGTCATGTGATGGTAACAGCATCCAACAACACATGTGGCTATCACATTTGTGTTGTTAGCAAATAGGTTAAGTAAATCTGAACCCAAGTTTCCACAGGTATGGAGACCAGTAACAACATATTGAGAAGGACCAGAATTTGAATTGTTCGCTTCACTGCCAATATCCATGAGGTCAGTCCTGCAGTCAACAAATGCAGTAACAGGAGAAAAACCTAAGTCATTTTCATTCATCAGCTTTTCAGCAGAAACTGTGGAGATTTTACCACTTAAATGTTTCCTCCAATACTTCAGGCAGTTGGAAGCTCTTGCATGAGCTCCAAGGGTATTCTTTTCATCACAGTCCACTGCTGTCACATGAAGGTTGTATCGTAAAGACAGATGTGTGCTTAAATAGCCTTTGCCAGAACCAACATCAAGAACATTTGTGGTATTGGCATACAAACACAAGCCATTCACAACAGGTGACATGACTTCCACTTCATGCGACTTCTTTGCACACATGTACTCTTTTGATGTAATTTCTGGAATGCCTTCATTGTAGCTTTTGTTGACATCTTTTTGTAGGTTTGCAACAATTTGTTCTACACTGGTCAAAACATTCAGCACAGACAAGTGGCAGTTAGATGCTGTTTTAGCAAATTCATTCAAATCTTCAATAACAAATTCACCTGCATTCAAACATGGACTAAGTCTTAACAATGAATCATCACCAACATAGGATGGGTATTCAAACAAGCCAGACACACCAATTGATTTTAGCTGTTTTCTAGTGCTGTAACTCAGAAGTTTATTCCAATGGTCTTTGGTAAAATAATCCACCATGTGAGAATCACCAATCTGTTCATACTTTTTGATGAACTGATGCAGACTATCAATCTTTGCTTGAAGGTAGTCTATACTTGGATTCATCTCAGTATATAAATTAAAATGGCATGGTTATACTAAAAGACTAATGGATTGCAATCAATAGCTGCAATGAAAGGGGATATATAAGCATGTTAAATCAGCTTATGCTCTATAAAGAAATCCTAAATAAAAATTGTTGGATTTGCAAAGGTAAGTGATAAAGAAAACAGTAGTTAGAAATTTGGTTGTACACAAATTTTTTTAGGTGATTGACCAAAATAGTCTCTCAAAATCAAGTAGAACCTCGTTCTATGACTATCACCAAAATACACTAAAACGTCACTTCTCAGAATTTGAAAACGTCACTTCTCAGAAACAGAATTTGAAATAAATAGTTGCAGTCTCTCTCTCAAAATACCTTAACGGTCACCAAGGTCAAACCTTAAAAAAACTGGTTGTACATAAAAAACATAAAAAATTACTAACACTTTTGCACAAAACCATGGAATATAGACAATAAGAAATGCTATGTATATATACAAGAAGTTGCATGCCCACAAGTAAAGTAAAAGTGACATCCAAAGACTTTTCAATATTTTTAAGGTAAGTGAAAGCATAGGCATTTTAATTTGTTGTCAATGCCAATACAGCCCAAGAAAACCTAGAAAAAACAAACTTCCCAGAGAAGCAAAACCTGAAGAAGTGAATGGCTTGGTAGTAATTTTGCAATCCATTTCTTTAACTGAGTATGGCGGTATGTTGTTATAATTCCAGCATTTTCAGTTTTTGGTTTCTGTTATTGTAGATGCTCACTTGTTTTCGTGATGCTTTTGCTACAAGGCACTAAGAAGTTGACTATTTTGCTAGAAGCCTTTTTGCAACTATTGATGAAGGTAATAACCATTCTTGACTTCACTAACTTCTCAAAAATTATGAAATAGACAATAGACAAAACACTTACACAGCTGCGTCGATGTGCATTTTTCAAACTTTGTTATTGCACTTGATCTCTACAAATTCAACAGTTTCCCAAAAAAAGAACAAAGACATCTGGCATACTGCCTGAAAAAGTGATGAGCCTTTTCAATGGTCATCACCAATGGTGTAACTGATGGGGGGAAGGGGAGCAAGCCACACATCCTGGCAAGCTAAATGTAAAAACCGGACGCCTTTAGCTAACATTTTAGTATTTGGTATTCTTTTGGTTTTCAGTAGGTTGTTGTTTCTTTGCATTTTTTGGGGTGTTTTTGTTTTTTTAAGCTAATATAGACATCCACCACATCCGGAATCACTATCATTTCTTAACTTTTTTCTGAATGTTGGCTAGTTGCCCTCTACGGTGGCCAGTGAGCCCCCTTCAGCTAAGTTTTGCCCCTCCTGGTTCAAGCCTCTAAATGCAGCCCACATGAACATTTGATATGGCCCACATCATAGTTTTTTTTACCCAATTTAAAGTACAAATTGTGTGAAAACAAAGCTCCATGATAGCGGGTACTTAAGATAGTATGTCACAAGAAGACTCTATCCCTTGTAATAAGGAAAAGGTAGAATTTCAGGACAAAATCAATTTGCGGCCCGCCAGCAATTATAATCCACAATTTGTACAGCCAGTGATAGTAAATAGGTTCCCCATCCCCATTCCTTGGGCTACATAATTAATTACCACACACATTGAGCATTACAAGGTTGAAGTTGCTGCAATGTGTTACTGTAAAAGTTTGGAGAACTTCTATTTCTAAAAGTAAATCTTACCAAAACTGCAAAATACTTCTATATAACAACATATTATCAGCCGCACAACCGAGTACAGCAGTCTTTAGATACCGTACGAGCGTGGCAGATACTGATGGTAACCAAAAGATTATCACTGACTGAAACATCTGTATAAAATCCACTGACTGCAAGGGATAATACACACTTCAAAGCAATAAAAAGTTGAAGTGCCACGGTCGACGGTGTTACTGTAACAATGAGTGAGATGAATACCGTACAAAAAATACAAAGAGACAAAATATTTAATGAAAACTTAGTTTTACAGTGACAAACCCAAAAAATGGCCAAATTTTACAAAATGGCCAAATGCGTATTTTCATGGCCAGCGCAGTTAAAAACATGGCCAATCTGGCAACCCTAGACTGGACTTCTTCGGGCACGTTGGCAGTGTTACCACTCACAAAAATTAAAAACCATAAGAATCAGAGATGAGCGGACTGTGAAATTTTTCAGTCAAGTCCAGTCCTGATCCGAGTAAACTAAATCCGATCCAGACCTGATCAGCAAAAATTCTTGAAAATCATCAGTCCAATCCAGTCCTGATCCGCCTATGTAAAACTATGTGGTTTTAGTTTGCCTCATGAGGCAAAAGCACTGCTGAAGTTATTTTGCCCTAACCCATTGTTTTCCAACCTTTCAGGTTTGCGGCACCCTATCCAAAAATATAATTTTCGGCACCCAGTGGCGAACCCATAGCAATTTGCTTAAAGATTTAATGATATTTTGAAAATGTATTTGTGATGATATATTGAACAACGTCTTTTCTCGCGGCACCCCTGCAGTGCCGGATTAACAACAGTAGCAAATGTCGCAGAGATCATCGGATAGTGGATTTTTACTATCTGATCCTATCCTGTTTTTGAAAAACGATATCCGTATCCGATCCGATTCCTGTTTTGGTTAAAACCATGCTATCCGTATCCTAAAACTATCTGAAAGTGTATTGTGATGCACAACATACATTTTTTGTGATGTCTCTTTTTTGCCTTGAGGCTGCTTTGTCTTGTGAGGCAAAATAACTGTTGGAATTATTTTGCCTTTAGCTGAACACGAGTAGTTGAAGTAGTCACATGACAAGTTTGGAATGCATGCCCTGCTTAGTTGACCATGACATTTGTAACAGCTCAGTCCCATGCATGGATGATGGTTGTCATGGTTTCAGGGTTTGCAAGCAGTTGGCAACTTCTTGTTTGCACTAAGTGTACTGCAAGCTAACCCCTACTTCTAAATACTGAACCACTAAACCTAAAACTTGAGCCTAACCCTTGACCATAGACCCTGATCGTAAACCCTAACCATAAACTCTTAAGGACGTTGTTTGCTGCGTTCCTGGACTAAGCTAGCTAGGGTAGGCTTACTCTGATCTGTAGTCTAGACTGGCTGGAGCACTCTAGCTCTTTTAATAATGTGGTCTGTAGTCTACACCCGGCCTTGCAGTCTTCACGCCTATTCTACGTGTGCCTGCATTGACTGGTTGTTGGATGATAGTCTACCAGGCCAGATAGTTTTTTTCTTAACCATGACATGCAAAATTGTTGTTTTGCGACATTGTCTTGTTAAACTGAATTTTTAGTCAGTCATTTCAATATAAATGACATATTTTAAGCCAGTGTATTATTTTGAATGCTGTTTTGGTATGTTGACTAACATTGCTATCCAGTTAGGCTTGGTTAAAGTGCAACAATGGGTAGGAGTAATAAATGAATTTATGAATGTGAACTCACGAATGGTGCCACAATTTTTGGCACAGTTACCAAAGAAATTGCCAATGAAAAGCTTGGTGTGGCAACAGAACCGTCACTAGAAAGTCTATGGGGGGGAATTTACATTTCTGGAGTTGTGGGGGCTTTATACAGGGGGCTTTAGGCCTACATTTCTGCAGTGGGGCTCGACATTCTGAAATTTGAACAAACATCACTGTTTTATAGTGATTCATATTTCAATTTGGAGGGGCTTGGAACTTTGTTTCGGAGGGGCTAAGCCCACCAAATCCCCTCCCCCGTGACGACGGGACTGTGATGCAAAACTTCAGCTTGCTTTTTAATACAATTGACTCTGAAAAACACTTAGGTTACGCGATATGTCAAACTTTCTGTTTATAAGCATAACAGGGACAAAGTGGCACAGCGCATTCGGGCACGTGGTGTCTATTCTGCATCATGAGGCAAAACCTGTGCTGTGACTTATTTTGCCTTTATTTGAACACAATTTGTTGAAGTGGTCATATGACAAGCACAATAGGCAGAGGCAATTGGTTGGGGCTTCAAAGGGTTAAGATTGTGTTCCGCGATAGTTCACTTTATCCGAAACAATTGTCTTTCTTTTGTCTGCTATGGCTGAGCAGCGCAAGTGCTGACCTCACTGGCTACATTACCAGTTTCTGTAGCATAAGACTGTTGTGCGAGCTCAAAAATAGCAGCTTTTGACAGAGAAGTATTCAGGCATTTTAATAATGTCTCCGCAAGGAAAAATGAAAACAAAAAATTTGCTGGACTTCTATACATAACAAAAAATCGAAAGTCCTCTTGCGTACTTTATGCGCATTCTCAGTTATTGCGTAGTTTAGCAAAATTCGATCTTGCAAACCGGGGTGTGCGTCAGCCAGTCCAGCCGCACACTTCCTATGCTCCACTACTCGTATGCGACAAGACATTAGTGCAGCCTCACTTTACAGTTGTAAAGTGCTCTGACGCAGTGGTGAGTGTTTATTCCCCTGTTATAACGCACAGCCCGATATTTTTCGAACTGCTGTGATGTAGCGTTGCGTGTATTTTCCTCCGATATCCTCAGCTGGAGCACTGATAATAATTATATTCAGTTCGATGACACATAAATTACGGGAGTGTGTGTGGAAGAATATGCATATTATGTCAACTTCGCCAAAACGTTGGTTTGGAAACATGAATATTACGTCAAATTGCGATGTCACAAACAGCGCACACCAAACACAAATGACCACCATATGCCGCTGAATGAAACCCCCCCATACAAATTTTCTGCGTATGCACTGTTTCGGATATCCGGTTTCGTATGTGGTTCCCGTTTCAAAGTAGTTTTTGGATGTCCGTATCCGGTTGCAAACTCACTATCCTGCCGGATATCAAACCAGCATATCGGATAGTGATCATCTCTGAAATGTAGCAATTGCTACAGGTCCCGCGGTTTTGGGGGTCCCACGGTCTTCTGCAATAAATCTTATTTAGAAGATTTTTTTCAGTCTAAGAAGTCAGTATTTTCTAAATTTGCCATAACTAGCAAGCGAAGGTTTTCAATTGAACGCTGTCTGTGGCCAAAAATTTTTGTTTGATTCTTTTTGTGAAGTTACGTAATAAAAAGCATAAAATTGCGGTCAGCAGTGTTGCCATTTTAGTTGATTTTTTGGTAAATCTAGCAGGATTTTCTCACTGTTAGCTGAAAAATTTTCAATCTAACAGTTAGCTCATTTTCGAGCAGGATTTTACCAACCATTTGGCAGAATTAGCAAGCAACAAATTCCTGACGAAAAACCTCTTTCAACAGTTTTTCAAGATGAAAATTTTCCACCTTCTTCATCAAAAAATATCATTCTATTCTTTATGACGTTTTTAATTGGGTAAACCTGGGCAATGCACAACCAGCTGCGTGCAACTATTTGGAATTTGTATTACGATGCAACGAAGCTGTTTCAACCAGATAATTGCATCATGATAACAAGCAATTAGATGGCTTGGTGAAGCCTAAATGATTTGCTTGTGTGCTTAGTGAGCGCGTTAGGTTAAAAGATAACATTGGTGGAATACGTTTTTATCCCACGGCATGATATTTCCAAGTGGTTCAGCTATGCTTGGAAACAGAGGTGGGCAACCGCTACTTTGAAAATAGTAGCGCTACCCCTAGCGCTATTTGCTGAATAAAATAGCGGCGCTACTCCTCCCGCTACTGAAGAAAAATAGTAGCGATCTATTGCTACCGCTATTTTTGGTGTACTTTCAAAATTGGTGCTGTTTTACAGAAGTAGGGTTTATTTTGAATAGTCTAATGTTATCAATTTTGTTGGATGCTCTTTTTTTAAACAACCATGATCTGAAAATAATAGTCAGTGAATAGTTAAGGTGTAGGAATTGTTCATTTCATAGCGAATACACATATAAATGAAACTTAAACTGCAGACACACATACAGTGCATTTCATTTTGTAAGTGGATTGCTGCAGGTTTATCAATCGCCTTCAAGAATGCTGGTTTCTCGCTAGAGTCGAATGTAGCACTTAAGAGAATAGTCAAGCAGTAAAAACGTTAAAACGTCTTTTTAACAAGGTTTTACACGCGTGTAAGGTGAATCAGGTTCACAACCTAGGCAGGGCAAAACGAGCAATTGCAGCCGCCCGGAAGTTTAAGGCATCATTTTAGATTTTTTAAAAATGGTCATGTTGATCTATGGTTTTAGTGAAAACCTCTTGAACAAACTATTGACTACGTGTATTGCAAGCTGAGCTCCTTGTTTCTACATGTTTCAGTTTCTTCGCAATAACAGCTTTGAATAGAACGTCGTTTAAATAGCTTGCGTGTAAGAATGCTTATTCAGATATCGAGAGCAAATTGACCAACCACCGTGTTGTTAACATTCTAGCTGTTGAAAGTGCAATCCAAATGTTGAATGTATCAGCTTCAAACGTGCGCAATCCCGCACCATCTGTAAAAATAACCGTCCTATCCAGGGCTGGATTAAGGGGGGTGCAACGGGGGCAATTGCCCCGGGCCTTCCGGTCCAAGGGGGCCTACTGTGATTACATTTATTTGTTTGAAATAAAATATTCGTTTGAAAAATTGACGTGATTCAAAAGAGATACAAGAACACAACTCTATATTCCGATGTTGCGTTGAGTATCATTAATGATTTCCCTACGAGTTTGACGACTTTCCGCCAGTTTTAATAATCGCTAATCGCTACTGAATGTAAATATTTTTGGTTTTGTTCAATGCAAATATATTTGAATTTTGCTCGTTCTTTTGGCATGGATTTATCTACTCGTGCATCACGCCTACTGCACAAATGTCGCGAAAACGATACTATTTGCGTGCTTAAGCAGCAAAGCTAGTTCTGCTGTGGTTGCTGTTTATTATGAATGATTCACTAACTTCTTGTGCCGTGTGGAGATAGCCGCAGCGGAACTGCGACCTTTGTTTCGTCATAAAGAGTAACGTATGGTGGAAACGCACTTTTCTTCCGATGGCTACTATTTTTGCGTTACGTCATAAACATATGAAGCTAGTCAAGCCATTTACACCATATGTTATTGCGTGATCCGTCAGAAAAGGTTTTTGATCAGTCGATTTGTAGAACGAAAGAGCACAAAGCGAGTTTGCAGTTTTTAGCTAGCCCTATGCCGAAATCTGTAATGCCATCAGGAGCTAAAAACGGCAGTTTTTAAGGAGAAAAAGCGCAACAATCTGGCAATGTTAGTTGAAGCGCCGCGACTGAAACGTTTTTGTTTCAGCAAAGCTTTTAAGCAGCAACGTTAAAAGAACAGTGGCGTTAACTAGAGCACCTGAAAATGTAGGTGAAAATCACGACAAAAGTTTCGAAGCACCTTTCACACTCAGGCTGGCTGGCCATATTGACATGTTATTTTTCCGGTGCTTTTGTTTGCAATCTCTGGTTTCTGCTTATAGTTCGGGTGAATGTTGTTTCTTGCCGAGTCACTCTCTAGCTTGTGGAAATATTTTTTCTTTATAAGAATGCGCTGCAGTGTTTATATCATAAACTCTCTTCTCGCAGGTAACTGTACGTTCAGTTGAGCACCGTATTTATTCGATTGTAAGCCGCGGCTTATAAAGTTTTTTCATTATTTCATGCAGCTTACAATCAAGGACGACTTACATTTTTAATTTTTTTACTTTATCGAAAGGTATAGATGACGCTCAGTCTTTCCTTGCTTACGTTTTGTGGAATAAATTCTTCTTTCGCATTCGATTTTCTTCAGCATCACGTGCACATCCGTCACAGGAGGGATTATGATAAACAGAATGCAGCTGTAGTGGTGTAAGCATCATTTGATACGGGAAACGCACGAGTACACGAAAGTCACGAATGCATCTCAGAAGCTTAGGTAACCTATGTTCAAGTGCGGCTAACAATCGAGTTAATACGGCAGGCACATAATCGACTATTGGAAAAACAAACGAGAACGTTACGAATCAGCGAAAACATAAATCGTACAAAAGATGACGCAATGAAATATGCAATAGGAACCCTCCAGTGAAAATCGCCCCTGACCCCCCTACCCTTCAATCCGGCTCTGGTCCTATCATCACCAATTGGCTCTAGATTTGTGGCAAAAGTTTTCGAGAAATCAGCCGAATGGATTGTTCATCTTTTTTCAATCATTCAAACTAGCACATATATGTATTCAAGTAACTTTATCTCAACAATGCTGAAAAACAAGCGAATCAATCGAGCACATTAGTTTATAAGGAATCGATTTCACGTAAGACTACACATTATCAGTCCAAAAAATCTTCTTTAGATAAAATCTTTTATCATAAGTCTTCTTTGATTCCTTTTATGATAGCTATGTTTCCCTATTAGTGCATTCAACCCTTATTCGCACATTTTCGTAACATGCCAAAAAACTTTTGCATAAAATTCTGTAAAAAATGCTATGAACCACTTCGAATTTATTTAACAACTGAGAAAAAACACAGCAGGCGCTCAGAAAACATTTCCTTTTCTTATGCGAAGTTGTAGCATTCGAATTTTGGTTTTACATTCAGGCAACGGTCACATGCAAAAATCGACGTCGTGTTATTTGTGGGCGTCGCCGAAACGGCATCGCCGAAATGTCCTAGACACATGAAAACAAACAACGTTATTGCTAACTGGAGTAACAATATTGTTTTTGACGGTTCTCAAACACAATATTTTTTCATAAGACTAAATTGGTTTGATTGCAAAAAAGCGAATTATGCGGTTGTTTTCAGTTTAGTTAGTACGATCCATGCCACGAAGCTCAAACCAAAACTTACTGCCACTACTTTTACAAAGATAGCATTTCCCCAAATTAATTGCAATATGAAAGAAACGTCACTACGCCTATACAAAAAAGAAGGTGTGATGTAGCAAAAAAGCGACATTCATTACCAAAGTAAGTCACAACTTACAAGAACTTCTGTTTTTGGTTGGAACGAAATGAAATAGGGTACGACTACGTAGATTTCAAACAGCAGTCTTTTGTCTAAAGTGTTGCAACGACAGAAGCGAACACGCTTTGCAACAAACAAACGACTCTTGAGGACAGAATCGCTTCTGATACAAACTATTTTCACAGAATACAGACAGCAAGAAACTTTGCAGCGAGTTGTGAGCCGCATTATGCCGTTGCTGGGCGGAATGAGACAGTTCGGCGCGGCCGTTCGGCGATGGACATTTCGGCGATCGCCGTTTTGGCGATGAAATGTGAAATGTGTTTGCCTTTGGAATGTCACCAAAGTGCAAAAGTCCGCACTGCCGTCGTCTGGGAAGCGTGCAAGCGCAAGAGTCAGTCTAGCGCTTGTCCCAGATCTTTCCAATTATGCTGTATTTATTGCGATCCATGATGCACACCATGGACTTGGAAGTGCCATTACTGGATATTCGTACACCGAGAGGCAACCGATGGCAAGAGAGTACGATATATTCTTAGATTAGCTGTGAAATGCAAACAAAATCATACCTACGTGAAAGATCAAGCAATAGATGCTGTCCAGGCTTAACTTTTGTGTAAACTCACAAACGCCTCATGCCAGCAAAAATAAACGCCACAAGCCATATTTCTTTACACACGTGGTCACGGTCGCACTAAGTTCTTCCAAAATCCTGACGGACTGGAAACTACACTGGCCACTGGCTGACAACAAAATCACTTATGAAGGATGACAACAAAAACACTTATGAAACAAACATCCTTTGTAGTCTAACCTTCAAAGTATTTTAAAAATACACATTTTTTTCGCATAAAACATTTGCGACCACCTTCGCCGAAAAGTCCCGTCGCCGAGACAGCAGCGCCGAACTGTCCTAGACCGTTGCTGAGAGACATCTGATTTTTCTGCACATTTGCAAGATGGTTCTGCAGAACAATACGTGATTTCGTGCTGTTGCATGTCTAGTAAATGCAGGACCGTAACCAGCTTGGGACATTAGAGGTGG
>JGI24021J15306_10004584_pt1 | contig 16121 bp, 8 predicted proteins | sample Ectturendosymbi1_FD_15306 | JGI IMG/M metagenome (IMG submission 15306) | reverse complement strand
AGGTATGTTCTTCCTTCAATTTTCCTTCCTGCAGGGAGCATTTCCGTGATACGGATGTCTTAGCCTCCCATACGAACCAAGTTCCGGATGTGGCTTTTACTTTTTTTTCTTTACCTTGAATTTTAACTGCAAATTCTTTGGATGGTGAATTTCCATTTAGAAATTATTGACTGTGGACAAATGCGATTAATTACGCGAACAATAATTTACAGATTTTATGAAAATAAGTTGACAGCATCCCGACGATAGACTTGTTGTCTTAAGTCACTGAGTGCCAGTATCCCATCATTTAACAAAGGGTGTGTTGATCTTAAGAAGACGAGCAGTCTAAAGTAGGCCTGCTCCGCTGAATATATTTGGGCCACAAGAGTGAACTGCAGTTGTCAAGCACAAGCTTTTATAGCTTGGATTTAATCGGCAAAATGTTTCCAGAAGAATTATTTTTCCCACGGTTATTTATAAGATTTCAACATGAGTGACATGTGACAGTACTAGATTTGGAAAGGTTGACTTGTGCTAACAGTGTCGCATGCAGTTAATTCACAATTATACCACGGCGAGGGTGAAAGTGGTTCTAATGCAAACGACCACATTTCAACGTTCGTGATTGATGGAGCTGAATACTCGGCTTTTTGTTGCTGGTTCAACCAGAGTTAACAGAAGGGTTAGGTCATGAGATTGCGTGAAACTCTTATATCATGCTAAAGTCCTTCGGAAAAGCTCTCGTAATGTACAATGAGCTGAATGAAAAAAAGATGAAGCAGAGCCAAGGGCGGATCCTAGAGGAGCGATCGGGGCGATCGCTCCCAATAAAACCCACGAAAGTAACTGCATTCACCATGAACTTGTACAATCCCGGAAAAAAGCATTTGCGATATAAAAAGCCATTTAGTTGCCCATTATATTATCACAGGAGTGTTGTGAAATATCCTTCACCTCTCTTACAGTAGCGAAGCCGTTATGAGACTTGACTAACAACTATTACTAAAATCGCTCTCCCCCTAAACTTGCTGGCTGGATCCTCTCCTGAGCAGAGTATATCGCAATGTTCAGTAGCGTCAGCAATGATCCCGAAGTCACAGGACTTCTGCATGTTGCGTGTCAATCGACTTCCTCTCAAGGGTCTGCAATAATGGTATCTGAACCCGTTGTTTGTTCCAGGCAGGTTGTGGTGGCAAGGATTAACTTGTTCAAGTTGTTTCTCTTTTCGATGAAACTGGTTTCGACTAACTTTTTCTTGTCCTCAGCAAGCTTGAAGTTGGTTATTGACAATAAATTGACTCCGCCATTGCTGTCTACATCATGAAATATGGTATTTTTATTGAGATCTTGGTGTACAAAAAGCAATCATTTTTGTTACGCGGTCGGACGACAACGTAGCGTTTCCATGACGTGACACCGAACAAATACAAACGTGTACATGGTACAATGCTGCAACTAGACTTGTTGCATAGAAGGCTGGGCGGAGGTGGAGGGCCAGATTAAAACCTTGACGGGACGCATTGTACCCACCTCTATCTTGTTTATTTTTACATTTACCATACTTTTTTTTTTTGAACAGCTAAAAAAGCTGAAACCGACTGCAACGTTCTGAAAGGACCGAAGTTTGCCGACTGCCGTAACTTCGTGCAATATCACACGTATTACGAAAACTGTAAAGAAGACGTATGTGCGTGTGAGGCTGGATCTCAGTGTCTCTGCGATGCCGTGGCAGCTTACGCTCATGAGTGTCTCAAAGCTGGAGTGAAGGTCAACTGGAGATCAAATGATTTCTGCAGTAAGTGCGATACTCTGATCATTTGGTATCTATGCAAGGGCGTACTCAAGGGGGGTTGGGGTAAACCCCCCCTTGTGCTTGATGTTTCACAAAAACTTCATTACCTGCGCAAAGAAGATTAATTGTTTTTGCATACTTTTTGCTTGTTAATTTGTCGACTTAATGCAAATACCACGGAATGAATTTGCATGCAAATTTCAAGGATCATTGCAAATGGGCCAAAAAGTAATAATTGGGTTTTGATGGGAATCTGGGTCGTCGTCTGCGTCCAAAAACCATCTCACCGCTTTTGCAGATCTTTCGTCCACTATGCATGTTTAAGATTATGTTCCGCGATAGTTCACTTTATCCGAAACAATTGTCTTTATTTTGTCTGCTAAGGCTGATCAGCGCAAGCGCCGACCGCATTGGCTGCGTTACCAATTTCTGTAACATGGCAGAACTGTTGCACGAGCTCAAAAACAGCAGGTTTTAACAGAGAAGCATTCAGGCATTTGATAATGTCACAGCAGGAAAAAAGGAAAACTTAAAGTTTGCTGGACTTCTATGCATAAAAAAATCTAAAGTTGTTTTGCTTACTTCATGTGCATTCTGAACTTTTGTGTGGTTTAGCAAGGTTCGATCTTGCAAACCAGAGCGTGCGCCAGCCAGTCCAGCCGCACACTTTCTATGCTCGACTGCTCGTATTCGACAAAACATCAGCGCAGCCTGATTGTGCCGTTGTAAATTGCTCGGACGCAGTGGTGAGTCCGTTTTACTTCCCTGTTTTAATGCGCAGCCTGATATTATGAACAGCTGTGTCGTAGCGCTGAGTTTATTTTCTCCGATATCCTATCCTGGAGTGCTGATAATTTATATTCAGTGCAATGACACATAAAATAGGGGAGTGCGTGTGGAATAATATGCATATTATGTCAACAAACTTCGCCAAACCGTTGTTTGGAAACTTGAATATGACGTCAAATTGTGACGTCACAAACAGCGCACACTAAATGTAAATGACCACCACGTGTCACTGAGTTAACCCCCCATGAAGATTTTCTGCCTACGCTACTGTATCCATGCCTGGTTTTCCTTGATATAAAGGAAAGAACAATGCTGTTGCAGTCTGACTGAGCGACCCCGAAATTCAAAACTAAGCAGACAACACGATCAATATGCGTTGGCAGTGGCGGATCCATAGGGGAGCAGTTTGGGGCAACTGCCCCCACCCAAACCTCTGTGGCGCCCCCTTGAATGGCACCCCTTTGCCATAAATGCGCCCCTTTTTGGTGTCCATGGAAGTAGAAACACATTTTAAAATACTCTAAAATAAGCAATATTTTTCGCTTAGTTAAACGTCAGGTTAACGTGCCGGACTTTACCCAACCTCTTATAAAATAGCGTGAACAATGCTGTGTTTCGTAATAGTTCCACTGTTTCGTTATTTCTTTGCCGCGTGAGAACTGCCCAGCCTCCACAAAGGCAGTCGCGTTCGCAGTTCTCGACTTGCTGCTGTGCTGTATGAAAATGGTGTTTTTTAACAAGTTCATTCTTCAATGCCTGATAACCCGCCCTGAAAGGAAAAGGAAAGGCAGCAGTAAAAATACGAATGCAATGTGGAAAACTAATTACTGACTCAAGATTTTACAAGACTGCAAAATGAAAACGAAAAACCAGTTTCAGGGTTATTGCCAGTGCAGTTCGTGAGTCCGCAGTTTGTCTGCATCGTAGTTTTGCAACATAAAAGTGAATGGATGGGTTCCTTGACGCAACTAATCTCCAGATTGACAGGGGCGTAACGAGGTTAGATGGCGTCCGGGGCAAGAAGCAAGTTTGGCGCCCCCATTTTCGAACCTGACGTCTTCCGGAAGCAAATGTACCGTATTGAAGAATGTACGTGTGACATTGATGGGATTTTTTGGCGCCCCCGCAATCATTCGGCGCCCCCGCAGTATTTCAGCGCCCCCAGAGTGATTCGGAGCCCGGGTAAGTGTACCCCCTTTCCCCTTCGTTACGTCCCTGTACATTGAACGATAATGCAGCGTGTGAAAAGCTACAGATATTTACGTTAGCAAACAATTTGCCGCTATGTCACAAAAATGCATTAAACGTGCTGGATTAGCTCAAGGATTATGACCTACGTAACTATGCAATTGTGCACCTCCTCACGTCATATACAGTACATAGACAACGCAGAGCAGTATTGAATTACTGCTAGGGGCGTAACGAGGTTAGATGGCGCCCGGGGCAAGAAGCAAGTTTGGCGACCCCATTTTCGAACCTGAGGTCTTCCGGAAGCAAATGTACTGTATTGCAGAAGATACGTGTGATATTGTTGGGATTTTTTGGCGCCCCCACAGTATTTCAGTGCCCCCAGAGTGATGCGGCGCACGGGTAATTGCGCTTCCTTGCCCCTTCGTTACGCCCCTGCCGATTGTACCATAATGCAGCATGTAAAAAGCTACAGACGTTTACGTTAGCAAACAACTTGCCGCTATGTGAAAAAAATGCATTAAACGTGCTCAATTAGCTCAAAGAAATATGACCTACGGAACTATCCAATTGTGCAACTCCTCACTTCATATACATGGATAACGCAGAGGAGTATTGGATTGCTGTTAGGGGTGTAACGAAGTTTGATGGCGCCCGTGGCAAGAAGCAAGTTTGGCGCCCCTATGTTCGAACCTGAGTTCTTTGGGAAGAAAATTTACTGCACTGAAGTTCTTGTGACATTGTCAGGACTTTCGGCGCCCGGGGAATCGTGCCACTTGCCCTCCGTCACAGTCATTCGGCACCCTCATAGTGCGTCGGCGCCCGGGGAATCGTGCCACTTGCCCTCCGTCGTTACGCCCCTGATTACTGAGCGCAGCGACGCGCCTCAACAAATCATGGTACACAGCTCTAACTGGAGGCATAAGGGAACCTTGTGCTTTAGGCGGGGCAAAATTTTCAATTCGCCCGAATTTTTGCACCGCTTTGAGGAAAAACGAATGCGAGAATTTTGCAGGGCGATGGTTCTGTTTCAGAAACTTGCCCAAAAATATCGGTACGTTTTTCCTGATTTTTTAAAATCTTGTCCGGATCTCCCCTCCACTTCGTACGCCTATAGCTTTAACGCAGAAACTATGGCAAAACACTAGCTATCTACAGCTTAGTGAATTAAATAATTGGTTTTACGTGGTCGTAGCAATTTTTGCTCAACACTTGAATATTCGCAGTCCAAAATTGGTGGAATGGCGGGGACGTTTGGCCCCACATGGCGACGCGTCAAGCAACAATTACTGATGGCTCTGTGGTTTTGAACCTTTTGTTATATCTGCAAACCCGTAGACAACTCACGCTGGTCATAAAAAGACAAATTTGGTATGGTTAGCGAAATCTGCAACCGACAGAAAAATGCTTAGCTTAATGATTGTTAGATCATTCCGCTTGCATCATATAAATTTGAGCAAAAGCAATGTTCTGATGAAATCTTTAACTTTTTTACTGGTGACCGTGGTGTTGGCGAAGGTGCGTGGTTTTAAATTGGTGATAGGCTGAATCTCCTCTGTGTTTTCTGGCCTGGCTGGATAGAAGTAGATCCATCGCCAGATCAACAGCATTGGGGGTGGCTTTGAGCTTCTTCTGGGGTTTCGTAATATTATACAATGAATTGCAAAATAACTTCATGGTGAGACTAGAGCTTGCTTTTGGAGGTATTGATTATGAATTTGGGGGATTAGCCGGCTTGCTTCCACTTCTGTTGAGAAGTGTCACAACTTTTTTTAATAACCTGGTCAAATGGGATTGATGTTTTTTTCTTCACATCAGCAATCCAGTGTCGTCAAATATGAAACGTTATTTAAAGACCTGATTGAAAATCCACCTCTATAAGTGGCGTTAAGTGTATTTTAGGGCAACATGCTTTAAGGTCCAGTGTAAATCCATCATGCAATTATACGATCGTTTTTTACGATAGTCAGCAAAGCTACCTAAAATGGGGTAGTGTCCTGGCAAATGTCTTTCATTCACGTGTTGTTTTTGGATTGCCGCTTTAGCAATAAATAAGTCTTTCATATACATGTAAATGCACAAGCTTGGCTTGGAAACACGATCGTAATTTAGCTTTTTATTTGAGTCTTATCGTGGGACATGAGTTGTTACTTCCAAGTCTAAGAAGTTCTGTTTCTAACCACGTCGGGAATGCGTTTCAGACACTGTTCTTCACTGATATCGCCAGGGATAGCCAAAACAGTGGCAAACGCTTGCGCGCATCATACTTTTGTACCTTTTAAATACATTTTGTAGATATACGAGATCTGTATAACATGTGAAAAACGAGGCCCACTCTTTGGGACCCGTTTCAAACGTTTTCTGAATTAATAATATAAAGCGCTTTCAAACTGCGGTTATTCCCTGAAAAATAGCATAGTTCGACCAACAAAAACAGCCACTTTTTGACCCGTAAAAGATAACGTCTTTTGTGTGACACACAACGATTTTACGATTGTCGCAGACAACTTCTGGTATTTAAGCAAGTGAAGACATTTTGGCGCCCCCCAATTCGACTGCCCCCCCCAAACGCCTGGTCTGGATCCGCCACTGTGTGTCAGTAGTGCTATGTGACGCCGCCGCGACCATTAGTGCTGTACACTTTTTAGTTTTATCTTTTCTACTAAAAGTTGTGCTAAATCCCATCCCACTGTGCAGTGTTCACATCTTAAACATTTTAACAGCACAATCTTATGGGTTACTTGAGTTGTTAATGATACACTTTTGTTACGAACATTACACAGCTGTGTGAAGTGTTTTGAGCTATTGCAGGACGGTGCCTTCTTTGCGTATGTATTGGTATAATAAAGGAAACAGTAATTCAAATAGATATTGAATAGGGCATAAAAGAAAATTTGAAAAAGACTAAACAAATTATGAATAAAATTTGAATAAAGGTTCTATTTGAATAAGGTAAGACTGAGGGTGTTTCATTTTACGTGTGTTAGATCTCTTATTAAAAACTTCGCCGATCGATTTTTTGCTTGCCGCTATTATGGCGAGTACTGATTTGAACATAGATATGTGCAAGTTTGAATCCATCGCAATAAGACGAAAGCAGAGTCCAGTGGGTTGATTTCTCAAAAGCTAGCTGAAAACCTTGAGCTTTTTTTGTAGATCCATACTCATACTTGTTTTTCAGACCTTGAATGTTTCGGTGGTCAAGCCTATGACACCGACACTACACTCTGTGGAAAGACATGTCGCTCCCAAATGGAAAAGGATCTTCTCTGCTCAACTGATCATGGGGTGGAAGGATGTGCATGTCCAGGAGGTAAGGTTCTTGCGTCCTCGAACTTCTGCACAATTTTAGATTGCACCTGCACGCCAGTAGAGAGCATGTAGCTTTTACTGTCTCGGAAACGATTAGTAAGATCAGTGAACAGTCCGTAACTATAACCTTGTGAAAAGTAAGACATGACATGTAGCGTGCACACAAAGTTTTGTTTGGGGGGTATTCAAAATTTTTGCTTCTTAATCCACTACTTAGCCAAATACAAAACTTTTTGCAATCGGTGCGTATTTCCATAATCATTTAAAATAAAGTTCTACTTCACTATGTATTGAAGTTTTGGTGACAACATAACCATGTTTGCAGCAATTTTTAAGCTGTATGTTAAATCACAACAGCACCTATAACACTTAAAGTGTAGTCTTGCAAAGTCCTATCTCATACAACAATGCAAACAATGTGGGCTAAGTCCTTAACACAAACACCCCGGCATTTTTTGCATATAGGATTCCCATATGATGAGACACCCGACTTGAAGTATATACCATATCCACTCATTAACAATTTTACGTCATATGACAGGAATTTTCTGAAGTTTAATCCCATTTTTATATGCTTATGACTCAGAAAGTCTTAGACATGGAGGCTCAGTGCCATACCGTAGCAAAACGAGGTCCAAAAATACAGTTATTTCGACCTTTTCGGGTAACAAGTAAAAATATATCGCAAGGATCGTTGGCCCCCTCCAATTGGCGTACACGCTGGAGTACTTTTGCAACCACACTGTGAAAACTAGGCATTATAGATGCACATGATATAATGCACTTCGCATTACTAATTTCGTGGGAACTGGGAATCCCGTGGGATGGGACAGAAAAAGCTATTAAATACCCCGTGAACAAGCCTGGAAACAACACCGCCAAACTACAGGTTTGCACAAGACCATCTTGACTGGTCCGTTAAAAATTGTTTTCATCATACTGTTCAAAAATAGGAAATTAAACTAAAAAAGACTTTAAGCTAAAAAACATGTTTTTAGAAGAGCTCCGTGGGTATGTTATGTAATTTAAAGTCTTGTACTTCACTGAATGGGTTTTGCATTTAATAACCTGAAATGGCGCATGTCAATCCTGCAAATATTGCCTGGCGCTATAAAACTTGACTGTTGCACAGCGTCAAAAACAAAAAGGTGCATTTTCTTGAAACTTTACACATAATTTTTGGCAATTCTAAGATTTTTCGCTGTTACATCTCGTACTTAGAACTTGTTTTACAAACGGCTAAAAATTGTAATTAGTTATTTCCTCGGCAATATTCTAACAATGGGCTGTTTTTGGTTGCGGATAAAGCTTTTCGACATGGTGACGTTCAAAGCGATATGTAGGCTTCTACATTCTGAGCATGTTCTAAATTTTGTTTCACTAAAAGCTATGCCCATGTAGTAAGCGAACTATATACTAGCAAGATCTTAATATCTGATTCTTAGCTGCAAGTACTCTTTTTGATAGACTACAGTCTTCTGCTGCAGAATGCTTTCAAATATCAATAATATCCTAGCCACTAGCAGCTAGCCGTATGTGTTGGAAAAACAACAACTAAAGAAAAATCTACTTCTGAAAGCTTAGAAACAAGCTCGAAACGTTATTTACAGTGCATTGCAAAATTTAAATGAAAACACGAAATTTTTCCACGTTTTCAGCAATTTTGTTGTTTCGATGGATATGATAAAATCATGTGATCACAAACTCTGCATTTTATGAATAAAATCAAGAAAATTTAAAATATCAAATTTTGCAATCTGTGGATAATTTTCCTTGCTAGGCCACTTGTTATAGTGCAGACAACTGCTTGTGCGTCTTGGAAAAATTTAAAAGAAAAACAGCTTGGGGTATAATTTTTTTGTTTGTTTTGTGCAAACGAAAACATTGCAATGACAAAAAGGAGCTTGAAATTTCAATTTGGCTTATATTATAAGGCACTATAAGGCACTAGATTATCATTATGAGACATGCGGTGAAATTTGTTTCGGTATTATATTTTGAATTTGCTGCTATTCGTTTTCTAAATAATGTATAATCCGAATAGAAGAATAACAGTAATAACTCAAAAGGGAATTACAGTTTTTGTCAGTCAGCACAATCGGCGTTGTAAACACAGAAAAATAAACTTGTTTTGAAAGTAATCTCAGACTGTATTGAAATCTACGTTTTTCAAAATGCAAAAATCAAACCTGATGAAGATACTGAGAAGCTAAGAAATTGAAAAATACTGGATGAAAAGAAGATTACCAATTGTTAATGAATTTTGTGTACGGAACACAATGCTTGAAAACTGACTTTTGCAGGGGCAACGAATTACTCCAGAAATTTATGTCATCAGATATAAGCAAGGTTTCCATTATTCTTGACTGAAAATAATTAAGCACGTTTCACAAAATAATATTTGAATTTTAATTTAACTTCGAAAATAACATACAGAGCAAATGGCAATTTTCCCAATAGATTTTACGTCAGTTAAATTTTGTTATTTCACAATGAAGCCACGGCACATACCAAATATTTTAAACTGAAACTATCGAAAAAATCTTTCAAACTCAAAATTCAGGTTCTGCATGCCCTCACTCTTTCGTGACAGCACAGATGCAAAGTGTGAGTTGTAGTAAAGGGGCATCGAAAGCTGACTCGGGACCCGCATGTAGTTGTTTCTAGACCCGCCTGAAAACTTCATATAACTGTGACGTCACGGAATACACGTCAGGAACTTTGAATCTTGGAAGTCATTAACTATCGTGAAGTTAAGAACCTAATCCCTGGTTTCTTAAACTGGGGGGCCCGTCCTTTTGGAGAGCGTGAAAGTTTTGCAAGGGAGGCGCGAGTATGACAGCGACATGCTGTTGTGAAACAGGATAATGGCAAATAAACTGTTGTTCTGTATTTGCGATTGATTTTGAGGTTGGGTGAGGCACGAATATCAATGACTAACGCCAAATGAGACACCTGAAAAATCAAGAAAAATTTGAAGAACCTTTTTTGTAATTTAAGTTTTGTTTTATTTAAAAAAAAAATTAAAAATTAAAGTTTCAAAAACTTAAAAAAAAATTTTAATTTAAGATTTAATCGCTTCGCGTGCAGCTATCTCACTTTAAAATTTCAATCACAATTGACATTCAAACTGTTGTACTGTATTGCGACATTCCTAATTGCGGTAATAAATTCCAAATGTAGCAACTTTATTGTAAGAAAATTCCAAAAGTAGACAAGACGTTCCCTGATCATCTACAAAACTATGCAAAATGTTGCCTCTGGTCATCTGCAAAAATGCGTCAATTTCAGTGAGAGAATTTTATCGGCAAAAAATCTTATGATAACACAGCATAAAATTGAGTAGACTTTCCTTTGTTTTTCAAAAGCACGGGTTTTCAGAGCCTTTTGAAGACCTGGAATTGAACATACCCGCTTGTTCCCTTCTCTCGTCAGGTCTAGTCACAATCACCCCTGGTGCGAGCTGAGGAGGTTCTGGTGCAAGCATTTCCAAGAACGTAATAAAGGCCTGACTGAGGGCAAACTCACAAATAAATAAAGGACAGACAGAAGAATGCACAGAAAGCTGTAGCCAAAAGTATATATAAAAAACTACTATAGACAAACATGAAATTACAAAGTCCTAAAACATTTTCGGATATAATACCCTGAAACGTTTCCATAAAATAAAAGAAATACGTCGTTGTAAAGCTTTATTACAATTCTAAACATCAGATCTGTTGTCGTTACAACTAACAACATACGGTAACTTTCATCGCTGCTCTTATAGTATGTGAAGCAAAGCTGCCAATAATTTTTTGAAAAGCACTGTATGGACACAGCAAAAAAAGCAAATTTGAAAAGAAAGACCCAGGGAGTGTTGCAACTTCTCCATTGGCGTTGCATTGTATCATTGTATGTGTGATTCACCATAAACTGCCTGTGCGCGAAGAACAACACCCATATATATGTGGCACGAACAAGCAATAATAGAGTGATTGCGGCGTAGAATCAAGGCCTTCTAGAGAGGACATTGGCTCTGGAAGACCTTAGTAGAATCTCTGCCGGTACTAACGTGTGAACGATTGAACGTAACAACTAGCATCACGCGAAGAGTTATTGCGACGCATGATCTCTGTTGTTACTTGCTGCCACAGGTGAAGCTTTGCGCACTTGCCGCTCGGGTTTTCCCATCGCGACAAAATGGTGAAGTGACCAGGATGTGGCAACCTCAACAAAAAAAAACGTGTGATCGGTGCGGTTCGTTGTAAAAAGGAGAGCATGTTGCTGCAACATCTCCGTTGGCGTTGCGTGAATGTGTGATTCACCACGAACGGGATATGCGCGGAAAACAACACCCATGTATAGTATATGTGGCACGAACAAGCAATAATGCGGTGCATGATATCTATTGTTGCTTGCTGCCACAGTGGGAAACTTTGTGCACTTGCCGCTGGGGCTTTCTGATCGCAACAATAGTAGCAAGATACACAAAATCAGTCGAATTTTGTTACTACCCGTACTTCAGTAAATCATAAAAACATGCTAGTGAATATGTAACCTTGCTAATGAACTTGTGCTGTTTAAAAGTTTCCACACGTTGCACGGCTTCGGTCGAATTTGCAACAAACTTAAACTGTTACATCTCATGCTTGCTTTTATTTGTAGGCTTCGTTTAGCGCCAGAAATCGCTGTGGTAACATCTCCTATCCATGTTTAAAACTATTTTAATAGAAATGATGTACCAAATATTCCATTTTAGACAACGCAGCATTCCCACTCTCTGTTTGAAACCAAGTTTATGTAAGGCTCCACGTATGGACACCCTTGCCTCTGTCCGTTGTTCCCTGTCTGTGCTTTAAGTCAGTTACAAATACATAAATTACGAATACACTGAACTGGTGTATATTCTACCAATTGATCCCTTTACTTGAGTTTCATCTACAAGTTAAAAAAATGTTCCGTTGCAGAGGCAGACATAGAAGTCCACAGACAATAACGTCAACAATGGTCACAAGACTTTGATAAGAAAGTGAAACAAAGCCCCTAAAAAAAGGAAGGAAATACATAAAATAATATGACTGTCCTATAGGTTAGGTTCGAACAATTACAGCTGCTTGAGCTGTTGTGATTTGCTTCTCATTGCACTACCTTGTGTTCATGCATGCGATAAAACATGATTTTTTATTATTCTTTGCAGACAAGTACCTCTCCAAGGACGATTCATGCGTTCCATTAAGTGAGTGTCCGTGTTACGACAATCGAGACTGGTATTCCCCTAATCACATCAGTCATCCTGAAAAAAATATGACTTGGTGAGTTTAATTTTGCTTGAGTAAGAACTGATTATGCTTACCCAGTAAGCGAAATATTTACTCTGTTACGATTGTAGTGTCTGTTTTTTAGCTGTGAAAGGATTCCATTCGACAGACGGCTACTTCGTGAGTCTAAGAAGTTTGTAGCGAAAATACAAAATTAGCAGCCTGTATGCAAAAGACAGTGAATTTCAATGTTGGTTTGAAACCTGACAAGCAATTTATTTATTACTCTACAACCTAGAGTTTCGCACGTTTGCATTTCTACTGCAAACTTTTATTCTATACGAAAGTGTTTTGTAACTAACCCGCAAAGTCTGCACTGATTGAAAAACTAAGCTGCATGAAGATGCGTTCTAACTAGGCCAGTGGTTCTTAACCTTCTCTGCACCACGCCCCTTAAGTAATTGTCTTTTGTTTCAATGCCCCTGGTATTAAATAAGTTGAAAAAACAAATGCATTTTCTGGTAAATTTATTGACTAAACTTTCCATATTGTAGAGCGCGTAACGGTTCACGTCCCCCTGATAATTTGTTGACGCCTCCTGGGGAAGCGTAAACCCCAGGTTAAGAACCATTGAACTAGACCAGTGGTTCTTAACCTTTTACATATCTTACCCTTTTATTGAACAAGATTGCCAAATTTACCCCCAATGCAGTCAATGGTGTTCATTTATTGAAAATACAAAATTGACAAACTGTTACAGTTTAGAATGATTTACAAAAATTTACATTAGCTGCTTTTCATGGTTCAGTAAATTTACCTGCTTGGAAGAAGAAATTTACCCCCATGGGTAACTTCACCCCAGGTTAAGAACAACTGAACCAGACAAAGAATGTAATCTGAATGACATCGATAGAAACGAATTCGTCAGTATACAACGAATTCGTCAGTGTACGAAGCGTGTTGATAGACTATATCCTATAGTTTTGCAAAATTTTTGAAAAGCCTTTCAACATTGTATGATCTTGTTTGTATTCCAGTGAAATAGTAAAGAAGGAACATAACATTCATATTTTTTTAAACGGATTTTAATCTAGAAAACAAACTGTAAATTGTAAACGCAACGGTTTTGGTGAAGAGTTATATCAAATTAACGTGGAAATGGCTTTACTGCTGTTAGGAAAAAGTTGCAACGAACAACATTTAAGGACAGCAAAATCACTGTAGTGACTCCCATGCAATTTCGCTCATAGCTGGCCACTCAAATGCACTAGAGAGTGAATGAAAACATCGTAAAATGCAGAAAATGGTGTATTTTCCTTTTTAGAAGAAACATGTACCTTAGGATTTGAATTTTTTGTGGCAGGATGATATCACGAAGAGATTTATATGATGTCATTGGGATGCGTGAAAAAATTTGAAATGCCAATTTAACTAATTTTGAAAAAAGAAGTTACGCAAAAACTGCATTCTATGATGCTTTCATAGAATCTGTAGCCGCGCTAGCACAATCGGTTGTCGAGTCATGGCAAAAAATTGCTCCAAAAGCTACAGAGGGATTTCGGCAAGGCCTCCTAAAAAAACAGGCCTTTCTTTCGCTGTTCTTCGAAGAGGTCTTTGTCTATCTTGGACAGTGGTTTTCAACCTGGGGTCACGACCCCCACAGGGGTCGTGAACTATATTTGGAGAGGCCACGAGTAGAGTTTTTATGTACACCTGTATTATGTTTGTTTTATTCGTGTTCTATCTGGGGGTTGTTGGGATACAGTGGATTGCTATAATGGGTCTCGTTACAAAAGAGGTTGAAAATTACTGATCTAGCAGGAGTTGCTTTGGCTGTTCTTAAAAATGATCACGTGACAGACGCTTGGCGCTCAACCTTTGTTTACCTTGCAGCACATGCGTGAATGGTTTGCAAGAATGCAATCGTGCAGGTAAGTGGCTGTTAGAAATTTTACTGGTTTTGTGCCAAGTGCTTTTGATTCTGATTGAAAAAGTTTAGGATAAATATTGAAAAAGTTCTATTTATTGAACTATACACAAAAAACAAATTGGCGCTGGAAGCCAACGCAACAATGTTATCTTTATGTCATGGTTCTTTAGTTTATAAGAGTTGTTTGCAGTTTTCATACAGATCGTTTCAGATTAGTGAAGTCTAAAAATAGATTGAAACTAGAATTTAATTTTACAGTTGCCTATATTGATTTTAAGAATTGTTGTTTACAAAGTATAAAACATGTAAACAATCGATTTCCGTATGCAACACAATGCTTTGTGGAGCAAGCACATCATCCAGTTTTTTCATACTTTAAGATCAGCCAGTAGAAACTTGTCCAGTGGGAATGGTGAAGCGAGACTGCTCATCAACAAACAGTATCAACAACTATTGCGCTCCTTCTTGCAAGAACCTCAACCAAACGTGCCCGAAAAGTATCTGTGAGTCAGGTATAACAATGGTTTTTGGCAGATAGGTGGCATGTGGTAGTGTTTGGAACTTTGTTTCGGTTACATTACAATACTCAGCAACCGCGTTTTTTGAGCTATAAGTCTTACAAAGTAGTATATTTCACCTAAATGAGATTGGCAAAAGTATATTTTTTGTAGAATGCATTTGTGAGGACGGATTAGTTCGACACAAGGACCGATGCATCGAAGCTTTAAAATGTCCGTGTGAGCGAGACGGCAAACAATACGAAGTTGGAGAAAGTGTGACAGAAGGCTGCCATATTCTGTGAGCATGAATCTGTAGTCTTTTTTCCCAAACTTCACGTAATGTGATGCATGCTGTTTATAACACTAAGAGCACTGCATTGGTTTTGCTTACGTGTTGAGTTGCGGCATTTCATGGGAGATTCGAAACGGTAGGAACACCAAGTCCTCCAGTGCAACGGGCAAGCAACAATAGAGATTCCCGGCTCGACCAGTTTCACTCTGCTGTTGCTTGTGCGGAGCTGCTCTTTTGAAGCACTTCCTGACAGCGCGCTCGTCACACTGGCAAACAAAAACGAATTTAAATTTTTCTTTTCAAATCGTCGTTATCAAAATGGAGCGTGGTCTCCAGTTCTTAACAACCAAGCTTGGAGTATTTTTTGAAACAGTGTGTTTTATAAAATTAAAATGCCTCACTCGCAACTGTTCTCATTTTTTAGTACATGCGAAGAAAAATCAAAGTGGAACACAAATAATCTGAATTGCTTCGACGAATGCATTGTGGGAGCGGGAATGTTTTTCACAACATTTGATAGCAAACGTTTTCAATTCAATGGTAACTGCGAGTACTTGCTAGCATCTGACGATTGCGGCGGTGCGGTAACTGGTGGAGCATCATCCAATTACACGTATCGAGTAACAGTAAAGAGTCGTGATTGCCCAGGTTCGAACCGTGCCATGTGCGAAACCAGTGTACACATAATAATTGGGGTGAGTGTTGGTTTCTTTGTTCTTCTATAAAATTGACCAAAGGTCTTGAGTCTGATTTTTTTGCCTTGTTTACAAAACAATAAAGATTTATTTTTTCATCACAGCCAGCATGTTGCCATAAAACGATATAGTGAAAAAACTGCCATGTTTAAAGACAAATAAATCTTATCGCAAATTCTGAAGTTTATAATGCTTTAAATATCTGCATTTTAGCCTCTAGAAACTACTCTCAAAACACGAGAAATACCTAAGCTTTCTGGAATTGTATCGAGAGTCAATGAATTTCGTGATGTTAACTTCAATATCAACACGAGAGGAAACTACATAGTTGTAGAGAGTAATATTGGCTTACGCATAACATGGGACCAAAAAACGACTCTTTATGTTCAAATGAGCAAAGG
>JGI24021J15306_10004582_pt1 | contig 16125 bp, 4 predicted proteins | sample Ectturendosymbi1_FD_15306 | JGI IMG/M metagenome (IMG submission 15306) | reverse complement strand
GAAAAGAATAATAATTTACGGCACCCATAGCAATTTGCTTTGAGGTTTGATGACAGTTTGAAAATGTATTTTTAATGATATGGTAAAAAAAACTGTTAGCCCGCGGCACCCCTGGGCACTGTAAATGGCACCCCAGGGTGCCGCGGCACCCCGGTTGGGAACCATTGCCTTAACGATTAAGACGTATTCCCACAAGCCTGCATAAATGTATTCTAACAAGCCACGTAATTTTACATGGTATAAAAAGAAGCCTGCATAAGTGTAGTTTGACACACAGGCACACTGGTCACACATGCACTAGTATTGGGTTTTTCAAACTTGTGGAAGCATTGCTATAGACTCACTCATGCTTCTTTTCACAAAGTATAAATGTACGTGGCTTACCGCCATTAGCATGTCACGTCTCGCTGCATTACCTGCCAAAATGTGTGTGTTCAACCAGGACCTCCGAGGGAAATTTTACCAGGGGGTACCAAAACCGACATTGAGCCCCCTTATTCCTTTGGCCCTCGTCGAAACTTGTATAGTTTGTTTGTATAGTAATCAGAATCAGAGCTGTCGTGCTAAGATTTACAAATAGATTAACTTTAATACTGGCAGCTGGCTTACACTAATGATTTTAGGCTTGTTTGCAGAAACACTGAGCATCTGCACTTTAACTTTCCCGGACCCCCGTACCCACCGGGCCCGGGTATGATGTACCTCTCGTACCCCCTCTCGTAGGACCTGCGTTCAACAGTCTCATGCAACAAAACGCCTGCTACCGTAATATAAAGTGAACCTTTGCAGATTTCTTGCCATGTTATTGTTACGCAATGAAGACCATCACTAGAACAACCCACTCGCGACTTTCGTAACCCACCTCTGCAGATAAAGAAGGGAACATGAGGGAACTGCAAACTCATCACTGCATGACACTATAACTGTGAACTTGACTCTTGTGCAGTGTGAGTTTCATACCGGCAAAAAAAATCATTGCAAGAAATTGCAAGAATCAGATCAATTAACCGGAATTAAGACGCCGACTTCAGTTTTTCCAGAAATAGTTGGTTCTTAATCCCAATTTCCAGGGGGCAAATGCCCGTTTCGACCCCCCTGCGGACGCTCATGCGATCATTGACTATTTTATATCAGGTTCCACAAACTAAGGCCAGCTTATCTAATGAAACGAAGAAACGTTTTTGACTGATTGTTAGCATAAGTTAATTTTTAGCATCTTTAGCGATTAAGTAATGTGCAGTGCAAAAATATTTTTGCCGATAATTTTCAATGAAATAAAGTGTCTTGCCAACACCTCTTTAGGTCTGGTTTGGGGGATGCATCCCCTGCAACCCTCCCCCTTTGTCCGCGCCTGCTACGCAGCCGAATCTATCAGCAATTTTTAATAGGAAATCTATTTCAAACAGCTTTATGCGTCCTCGGTCTGGAAATCCACAAGCAATTGTTTACGGGAGAAATGTTGAAATGGGTAAAGCAAGAGCATGGAAAGCAAGAAATCTCACGACTAAAATGAAAAAATCACCACACAAGCTGCGGCACGAAAAACTGGAAAATATGCCATTCTCAAAGAATTTTCCTCACTAAACTGAAAAGCTATCTGACGATAAATACGGAGCAACAAAAATCACAGCGATGGAATCACGTTGCGATTACTCAGCACAGAGCGTTGGTAGAATGCATGAGCAGAATGGCATTCGTAAGAGTGAACAGACATAATTCTGGGGGGGGGCATTTATAATTAACTAAATGGTGTGAAGGAAGGTACCAAATTTGTAAATTACCTCTGTGCAACAACAGAGGGGTTAAGAAAATGGGCAAAGGAGAATGGAAAATAGCAGTGAACAACACAAAGGGGCACACGAATTATTCCACAGAAGGAAGGTCTTACGTTGAATATTAATCTGTGCGTCAAGTTTGTTAAGCCAAGTTGTTAATCTGTCAAGTTTGTTAATCTGCACAGGTATCTAGAGAGTCAAAACTGGGTCGTTTTAGAAAAAGAAAATTAAAAGTGTAAATCACGGCCATGTAAACGATATCAAAGACATATTGCAAACGTTTCGATAGCTGTTATCGAAACGTTTGCAGTATGTCGTTGATATCGTTTTCATGGCCGTGATGTTCATTATAAGGCTGTTCAGCACTTCCGCATTTCGTGTATAAAGTGTAAGATTCATGGATAAGTAATTTATTTGAATAGCGCGGTGATATAACGCTATTTGGTCGCTGCCAATCACTGTTACCTAGTTTCTTCCAAATACCTCGGTGCGCCGACTATCTCGTGGAAATTTTGTTTACTGTTTGGTCAACCCACCGTTGATGGCGCACACAAGTCACTACATAAATACCATAGTTTGTAAATGTCAGGTTTTGGTTCAGCAGGAAATTATTATATTTTAACATGATTTTTAAAACTGTTGAGACCATTCATCGTTTTATTTTCAATGGCAGCCACAAAGTGCACAATGTTTGCAAGGCCCTGACGAACCTTCGGATTGTTTTGTTGTCTTATTTAAAGCAGGTGCTTCTACTGGAGTTGGTTAGTTTTTGTCCACTTGTAGTGGGAATTTTGCTGTTAATCATTACCTTCGTATTTAAGCTTCTACCATTCTTTGATAGAGTTAGCAGTTAGGGAATGATGCAGCCCGAATTTGTTGGTTATTTTTCTTGTCACATTTTGGGAGGTGCAGTCTTTCTTCCCAAGTTGATGTTATTGTTATCAAGTCATTTGTTGTGTTCAAAAGAAAGTTTGAGCTGGCTGCTTTTTCTTTAAGTCGGTTTAAGCTGTTGAGATAATCTTCTTTCCTTTGGTTGAGTCACCTCAATATTCTTGCCTCTCAGGATAAGATTGACTAAATATCGCATTTGGGTGGTGCGATTTTTGAACTGCACCTTATTTCTTCTGTTGTGAGATTTACGAAGACTTAGTGAAAAATGCAATGAATAACGTCTAGGTATTCCTCTCCGTTTGTTCAGCTGTGCAAGCTGGCGAAACGTCAGTTTCAAGCCACTGTGGGCAAATGCTGAAGTTAGTGCCATTCGAATGCGGTCATTAGACTTTATGATGCGGTTGTACAAATCACTGTCATCGATGAATCTACGGGAAAATTCTGCCTCGCTTAACACACCAGCGCACGGCCTTAGGACGTAATGTTCAGTAATGTTTGCCAATGAAACAGAGTGATTATCACCGGTTATAAGTCCGTTTTATGGCGTCTGTAATTAATTGCTGTATACGAGTAGGGCGAAGGCAAATTTAGTTCATTTCAACATTGCTTTCTCGGGCCTTGGTGTTGAAGATGGGATGCCTCTCCAGGGCACATTCAAGAGCTTTAGTCACAGTGTCTCTGCACAAGCTTGGGTGAAGTGCCTTCACATCTTCCGCCACAAATTATAGCGCGGGATTTTGCTTTTCAGCTCCTAGTCTGGTGGTATTTTCCACTGTGTTGACGAATATTTTGACAAAACTAGTCTGGACCGTTTTTGGAAAAGTTTGCGCTGATAGATTTCAGCATAAATTCTACAAATTTAGTATTGCGTGAAATGTTGATGTTCACAACAGATTGCGGAAGCGTGCCGTTATGTCTTCTATATCAACGTTCTATAAACCCTCTGGGATTAACTTTTGTGTCTTGAAAACCGAGTATGCTTAAGCCGGTGCATGGCATCGAAAAAAACTACATAAGAGAAAATCCGTTTGATTAAAAAATGCATGAGGCAAACAATAAACAGTTGGTATCAGAACAAATATTGAATTATTTCTACTTTTTGGAGCAGTTCCACACATCTGTGAATTGAACTGAAAGCACCCGCAATTTCAACCACTGCTATTTTATTGGGATCAGTCTGAATGAAATATGTTTTGCTATACAGTCCATGTTACATTTCCAGATGCTCTGTCACTCGCCATTTCCATAAACGGTTGGATCGGAGCGTCAATTCTTTCTTGTGAAACATTTTCGCTTCCTTTTTCATTTACTGTAATACCTACACATCACATATCTGGGCCCAGCCTATAGCGGCAGGATCCTCCCAACTTTTTCTCTAAGGCAACATCAACGAGGGTGCTGCACTTGTGACAATTGATCGTCGCACACTCGCTACTGACACTGCTTGATCAAGGGATTCACCTCGCTTCAGTGTTTATTTCAACACCCTTGCATTTTTAGCTGAAGTTGCGATTCTTTTGCCATCAATTTGTTTCGGTGCTTTTTTAAATCTTTTGTTTCGTTTGAATTTTTTCTCAATCTATGAAGTGCGCACTGGTTAAAGAGGTTGGAACTTGTGAGGTAGGTCTACATTCCAAGGTAATGACCCTCAATCCGCCAGCCCGTTTCAAAGTGAATCACATTTCCTGCTATAATGTTGCTATTGCTGTGCTTCTTTAAGTTTCCTGTTGTAAAACATATCCTTAGAAGCACTGGACAATGTAGACCAATGTGCCTGAAACCATCGTGATCTCGACCGGCTAAGCGCAAAATTGTTTTAAGACTAACTTTGCGCTTTTAAGAAAAGTTTTGATCCAAATTGCACTAATGCAGTTACGGTAATTACTGTATATAAAAGGTAAGCAAAATTATCAGCAAAATTTAGCAAAATTAAGTTTGGGTAGATTGAAACAGTAACGAAACACCGCTGCTTATCCAACGTGGCGTTAGCTTCTTTGACACAATTTAACAGTCTGGAACGATGCCAGATGTTAACGACAGAACGGGAAACAGCGCTCTTTCACTGCAATCAATCAATTCATCACTCGGGCTGGAAGACATAGACGGTGTGTCGGCCCCGATTTGCGGAGTCACTTTATTCCTTATGTTTTTTTCTGTATAGCGGTTACGCAGTACAGGCGTGAGGAGTTTCAAACGCAAATCGTGAAAAAGGCGTCGTTGCTTTCAACCTCATAGAGCGCCTTTTTTGAATAAACAGCGATTATACACTCTACACTATAGTAAAAACCGTAACGTTTTGTGTTTCAGCTTTGTCTCCAAACTCCACATAATTTATAAATGCGTTGACGTTCAGTTTGACTTCAAGAAAGACTTTGAGAGTTTCAACCGAGTTTTTGTTGACAAAAACATTTTGTTGAATCCTGAAGAAATTTTAAAGCTGAAGGGTTTTTGACTTATACCCTACTGCAATTTAGAGGCGATATTTTTCTGAATTTGAAAACTATTTTACTAGTTTGCTGATTTCGCCCATACAAACTTAAAAAAATTATTGAAGCAACAATTATAGGTTCATCTGATCAAATTCCTGTTATCCATGATACGTTGACTCCACACGCTTACTGCAAAAGTGTTCGACTTCACAGTGATCAGGAAAGTGATTATAACGATGAGTGCAAAATATCGTTTCGTAGAGACGAAACGTTATGCCACAGAACTATGTACAATGAAACGGCTGTTAGATAAGGGTATCTTCACCACCCGGTCGACAAGGCTTGTAATGTGCAAAGAATACTGCTGTAGAAGCATTCTTTGAAGAAATTTCAAAGCAGGTATCGGAAGGTAAAAGTTTTGACAAAGCTTCGAAACTTTGCCTCGGCCTATAGTTATCACAATACAGTTACGCTTGCTTTTAAAGCAGCAAATCTCAATTTGATGCTAACGTCCGTTTAAAATTTTGTTTTAAGCGCACGTGCCAGACTACATAGGACCAGACTAACATTGCGCAATTATCGCTGACAATGGATTAAAAATTGCGTTAAAGAACTCGTTTTGAAAAACACCTGCAATCAAATTGTCATGTGTTCCTCGCCAAGCTAGTGAAGCCCGTACGAACGTATTAACTTTGCAAGTTCGTGACAATGTCTTGGGTTTTGCAAGCAAAGCGAGTCATCTGCGAATGAAAGCGTTTTTGTGTGAGATACCAGTCACCTTTAACTTGAAGATTAATTTATAAAACATTACGTGCTCGAGATGAAGCAAGAGAACACTTTTCCTTCAAAGTAGATCAGGCTCGAGTTTGTGCAGTACAGATTTCATGATTTAGCACGTACGGTGAAATCAAGGGTTGAAGTTCTATTTTGTTGCTCTGTGATACAGTCTCGTCGCCACGGGGGGCTTTGGAGGGCTTAATCCCCCCAAACGAAGCTCCAAGCCCACCCAAATTGAAATATGAATCACTACAAATCAGTGGAGTTTTTGTCAAATTTTAGAATGTCAAACCCCCTGCACAAATGTAAAGGCCCTTATCGAAGACTTTCTGGCAACGGTTCTGCTATGATATTCTGCTATTACCAAATTACCGTGGTTTGCTGCTGTTTGGCTTGCATCACAGAACTTGTAATTTTACTGATAGATCCAGTTATGATGAAAAGTAAGATTTACTACATTCTTTAAATAGTTATGCACTATACACAATTTTGTGCTTTATTTAATACTGTTTTGTAACTTTTAAGATTTAGATATATTTCAGAGATTTAACTTCTGACTTTATACAAACCTATCTATCTGGGAAATTTAACTACGAAATCTAAAGTTATTTTAAGTGTTATCTTTAAGACTCAGCAAAGTGATCTTTTGGGAATCGATACGCAGCAATGAAAATCATTTTGCTAGCTAAAGCCAAAAACAGAGAATGGAAGACATTTTCGTTGAAAATATATTACAAGAGAAAAACAAAACAATATAACACAATATGCAGAAGTGCGATTTTTGAATGAATTTATCTAAACCTTGATAAATATTTCATCTTTTACCTCAGGTTTCCCAATTACGTTATCTTTTTCCCTAAACCAAAAATAACCTTCTTAAATATTTTTCTCTAGTGCCATCATACAGGTTACATACATGTGAATGTTTTCACCGGGCATTAGTTGGTGGTGTGTTATTAGCACTTCGCCGAAATTGGCTATTGGCTTGTTTTTTTCTTGGGCCAAATGTGTAGAACTGCGCTCTGCCCACACTGGAGACACATTACAGTCTACAACTGAAAGATGGTTGATAAATCGCTTTATTACTCGAGCCATCACTGCAAAGTGCCTCACTAGGAAATGCGCAAAGTATAAAGTGGTCTTCATTTCAGCAAACAACATCAGCAACACTCAAAAGAGTGAAAAACACAGACGCAGCCCATCGATTTATTTTCTTTGATTTGTGCTTGAACAATTGAGCAAATGTTTTTGCAAGCAATGCGTATTTTCCCAAAAATTATCAAAATAAAACTTTTTTCTCAAGGCGTTTGGTATGCCAAAAATATTTTATGCAAAACCGTGCTAAAAGAATACCGTGCTAAAAGAATATCCTTTCTTGGCAGGCATTTGCACAAAAACGTACGTTTTCTTCTCAAAGACGCAAAAGTATTTTTACCTTAGTCTAAAACATTATGTTACAATTTTATGGTGCACTCAGTTTATTCCCGCGTTTTCAAGTCGTCAGCACACGAGTAATGCAAGAGTTCTACATACAGTTAAACCACCCAACTAAAGCACCTGATTTTCATCACTCTCTATGAGTAAAAGGCAATAAGCCATTGCAATAAAACAACTTCGCTGACACGAAGCCAGGAAACCTAACAGAAACGCAGCACAAAATCATCTAATCTGTTGTTTCCACATTTTCTTAGAAAAACTCTCTGGTGAGGAAAATAGCTAAAAAATTTTATTGTCTGCATTTGGTGTCAAACTGCAAGGGCGCAGGAACTCGTTTCCTCTTTCGTGAATCCATTTGTTGGCAACCCACTTCACACCAGTTAACACTGGACAAGCTGCATGGAGAGTCCTCGCATCACCCTCCCCTGATGGAAGCAAGTTATACCAGAACACCGCACTGCCTTTGATAGGTCTTGCAGCAATACCGGGTTGTATAAACACCGTACTGCCCCCATACTCAACGTCACTTAAATAAGCCAAGAACGTGGCGATTCTGTTTCCATCTTTTTTGTCAAATTTGTCCTGAACTTCATTCGAAGTCGAGTGATCATGATGTGGGAGATAATGCCCTCCGATTCCGTAGTTAGCGATCTGCAAAAGCTCCGCGCTATCCATGGAAAGGCCTGTCAAGTCAGACGCTCGTCTGGAAAGTCTCCCCACTGCAAAGCTCTCGCCGTCCATCAACCACGCACTTTTGCTAACCCGGTAGGTGGCTTTCTCCCCGCGACCGGTCTCTGGATTCGTTACCTCAGCACGGTTGAGTTCGGGTTTGGCAATCTTTTTGATTTCCGCTATATCTTCGTCTGAAATGATGTCGAGAAACCGAACAACTTGAGGAGAATGCCAAAGTTCTTCAAGCTTCACTGGTTGGAGTGTCAATCTCGGATGGTTGTTGTTCGTCCAATACCGACATTTCAGATTCTTAGTCACTTGAGCTTGGTCGTTCACGTTTTCACCTCGACACAGGCGCTCATAACGCTCTGCCTCAGGCAAGTGATCATGTTCCGTTTGCCGTTGTAGGCGTTCCTTGCCTGGAACTTTTATGGGTTTGGACGTTTTTAGAAGACCTGTATAATAATCGTAATTTCTTTTAGCTCGCTTGTGCGAAGGAGATATTTTCAGAATTTCACTGGTGATTTTGACTGCCCGTTGGATGTCACCCTGTTTTGCGACGCAGAATGATAGATAGTCCAAAACATGGACCTTCGAAAAAGAGTCCAAGCCCCTTTTTTGCAGCATCTCATTCATCCACAAAGCGCAGTGATAGTAATCTTTGTCAAAATATGCTGTTCTTCCAATAAAAAAACAATCGTCTGCAGTGAGAGATTGGTTAGCAAAAGAATCTTTGATCATTCCCTCAGCAATGTCATGTGTTTCAAGCTTATATGTGTCCTGCAATCTCATAATTGCCTTCGCGGAACCTCTTGCGTCGTCCTCATTGGGAAATGATTCACTTAGTTTGGATAGTATTGCCACAAAACGTTCTGTCAAATCTTTTGTAACGAAAGTTTCCACTTGCGGCCATTCGGCAACAAGCCGTTGGATTAGCCTGTACTGATTAATTGGATGACCAAGATGGTGATCCACGTCGCTCAGTGCATCATTTGAAAGTGACTGAAGATCATCAGCAATTTGATTAATGTGGCTCAGCTTTTCCTCTTCGGCTTGAATATATTCTTTTAGTGCCAGTATAAGTTGCTTTTCCGAATGAAGCAAATCTTCCAAATGACCCAGTGACGTAAACCAGTCACCACGTGTGTGTGAAACTAAAAGAAACATCATTAAAATGTGAAAGCAATTGTACAACTTCATTTTCTACCTTGAACAATATATCCCCAAGAAGAACAGCTAGTGGTACAAGAGAAGTTAAAATAAGTTGATTAGATACTTCCATCTGATCTGCAACCAATGAATGTTTGCCTAACGTCTTTCAAAGAAAATCTACAGGTGTAGCTATAAACGCCTAGTTTACAGAGCTTCATTTCCAAAGTGGCTGTTGCAGGTGATATAAGTTCTTAAGAATTAATATAATATAATAGAGCGCCCAATAAACAAAAAGATCACAAATCCGTAACATTTCTCAAAAGTTATTTTGCACTACAACTTTTAATGTAGAAATTTCCAACAAGCATAACGCGATGCTGAAAGAGAATGGCAATTTTTTTCTGCAACACATCGCTCTTCATGTGCGACAGCTCAAAGGTACGCGGCTCTGTGTTATAAACTTTCTACTATATCCGAATATGGACGGGCAATGGTTGTTTCAAATAAAATTTCTCCACAAATCAACTACAGTAGCTGGAAACAAATGTAAGTCAATTTTTTTGTCACAACTTGTAAAATGTAAGCAAATGTTGAGAACTTTAAATTTTCCGTCACTCTCCGATGGGACCACCTTTACTTTTGTGCGTAGTCCTCCGGGCTACTACACTCCGGGCTACTCCTTTGATTTTTTATCTTTGAATGCTTTCAATACATCTAACCTTTAGTTGAACAAACAAGACCCTATCTGTTTAAAAAGTGGTGTCGAAACATCAAGTTTTAAATCATATCTTCCTTGTGTTCTTGATGGTCATGGATGTTAGCAAAGTATTTATAGTTTAACACGCTCTGATTAGAGGTCTAGGAGAGACTTTATGTCTACAATCACCATTTCCAAAAGAGAGTTCAGTGCACGCTTCCACAGCCATTATTATTTTCGAATCGTTCTCATCTTAAATTGGGGTGATTGGTCATTTTATTTACACGTTTAGAAAACAAGCACTGCTGTTAATAAAAGGGAAATTTTCTTGAAACAAGAAAACGGATAAATTTTTTCCCAGGCTCAACATGCAATGCATGACTGCGCAGACGTGGTTAACTTGAGGACACACATGGAAAGAGATGGTTTCAGCAAGACGTGCGGTAAAATAAATTATAGAGCAAGGTCTAATTATTGAAGTATTTTTTCAGAAATAATCTCTTCTTTTTTACAGAAAACGATTTATCAATTATTGAATGAATTTAATAAATAATCTCGTAAATTTTTAGAAATAACTATGTAGTAACACTTCTTAAAATATCAATATTTCAACACCCAGCCTGCGTTTTTTCATTGGGAATAGAGACTACTACGTGTTTTTCTTGCACAACCTGGCTCTTTTATAGACAATAATAATGAAGCAGTACTCTTTGAAAATCTAACAGTAGCGTGCGGAATACTGTAAAGTAAACTATGATTTGAACAACAGATAAACTAGGGAGGTCAGTAAAAAAATATTTTAGAAATGAAAAACCTTTGGACTAAAAAACCGAATAGTGTTAATTTATGGAACTGCTCTCTGTCAAATAAAGTTTACATTGATCCAAAATGACATGAAAGTGCAGCTGCGCTGTCCAGATTTGTCAAATGAAACGCAACTTACGCAACTATGTTTTTTTGTGATTTTTTTAAGAATCAGTAGGTTAATTGTTCGTCTAAAGAAAACTTGGATGTTTCAGGAGTGAATTCGTTTTATATTTAGTTCAAGGAATAATTCGAAAATGTTTTTGATGTTTCATGAAAGAAAACTAATATCCCAAATTCAAGGGACATTGCGAAAATGAGAAGAACTGCAATGACGCTTCTTGTCACAGCGTACAGATAACACTGATATTGCCCCAAGAAACTGATAAAACAATGCTAAAACTATTTTGACTTGAACGATAACAAAGTATGTTTGGTGTCGTTTAAATTCAATCTATTCCTGAAGGATCGAAATGGGTTAAAATATGATTTGACTTAATCACTGCATTAAACAAACATCACAAAATTGCGCAAATATCCATCCAAAAAGATCTATCATTGCAGCAAACAACCTTGAACAGTCATAAACGAACACCAGGTTAAGAAGTAGCAGTGTTGTTTGGTAACGCTGAGATATTTTGATTTCAAATTTTGAAAATCCTTGTTAACCCTGGAACACTTTCCTCAGTTTTTTGTCACGTTAATACTTACGTGGTTGTGCATGACCCGGTTTTCAAAAATAAAAAAAATACACTTTCCTTCACCTGCAGTTTATCACAAAAATTACACTGAAAATATAAGTCTCACTGAGCAATTTGAGCACCAACAAAGTTACTTTAGTCTGATTTCATACGATTTTTGATGAAAAGTAAGTGGACCAAATATAGCGAAGGTGTCATACTTACCTTAGTTTTTTGTCACGTTAATACTTACGTCGGGTATGCATGTCCCGGTTTTCAAAAATAAAAAAGTATGCTTTCCTTCAAGTGCAGTTTATCACAAAATCTACACTGAAAATATAAGTCTCACCGAGCAATTTGAGCACCAACAAAGTTATTTTACTCTAATATCATACGATTTTTTTATCAAAAGTAAGTAGACCAAATATAGCGAAGGTGTCATGTATGCCTAAAATTGAATTACTCATTAAAAATAATTTATGGGCGTAAACAACTTCTCCTTTTGAATACTGCTAACAAGACTGTAGAAGCATGCCCTGAGTGAGTTTCAGCTTTTTACAGGCTCTACCCCCATTAACCACAATGTGGGTACAATGTACTTATTGCCACCTCACACTAACCATTTCGTCAGGTCAGCGTGACCCGAACTCGTCGAACTCGCTCCCTTTCAAAATCTAGAAGAGCGTAGATGACAGCAAGTGTACCTATTTACAAGTCACACAAAAACATGAAGGTACTGAACAGTTGAAAGCGCGCCGACTTCCGCTTACGTAGTTTCACGTGAATGACCTCATTTGACCCGGGTTACCGTGACCCACGTAAGTGTTCCAGGGTGAACGTCAACCATTTTCGAAAACTTATAGGCACATCTTGAAGAGATCTTTTTGCTTACTTTTGCAAACGGTGAAGGGGATCAGCAAAATATCTACTCCTGATAGATAAGCCGAATCTCTATATTGAACAACAATTCTACTTAAAATATTTGTGGTTTGCACATGAAGAAGTCAAACTAACTAAAATACTAGACCCTCATTTTCGCTTTCTTTGTCTGTGAACGCATTTAATATAAGTTGGGAGGATAATGTTGCACAGACTATAGCAAGAATTTGAATGAGCTCTCTTCCTTGAAAAATTTCCGGAAAACGTGTGCTTCAGAGAATGAAAAGTGTTCTTCTTACATATTTGCTTCAGTCCGAACCTTCCAATACTTGTGTTGGCCTAATTCAGGTCGTTCTGCCACTATTCTAAACAAAAGGCTATCCAGAAAAACCCACACGTTTCAGTTCACCTCGTCGAAGACATTAACAGAAAGCTCCTCGTTTTTCCAGCGCCTATTGAGAAGGTTGCAGCGGCAGCGTGCTCTGGCGAAAACCTGCGTCAGATTGCGGAGATGGAACTATGGAACTCTACCAAATGATGAATGAAGGGGATGGATATGTAACACTTTGTTTCCTGCTCCGTTACGGAGTTTGCTGTCCCATATTGCTGAAAGCATTTTCAAGATGTAGAACGGCGACAACACCTTAATGTAACTATGAATCGACTGCAGAGTCTTCTAATCGAATTGCTCAACACCATAGAATTAAATGGGTACATCGCAGATTATTATTTTTGTGGACGAAAATCCTTTATCTGATCAACAAAAAATTTTATTCTTTGGACCCCAGCGCAAGCCAATTTGGTGTTCTAGATTGATTCGCGATTATTGAACAGTTTTTCAATGTGTTCGGTGCAAAAGTTCCAACAAAAGTTTTTCAATCTACTGAAATGGTATCTAAACAAAAAACATAAATGCTGTTCCCCTTTTTGAATTTTTATTTCAATGCATCTGCAGAAAATTACGTTGTATTTGCCAAAGTTTTTTAAACACTGAACGACTTCTTCCTGCCAAGGTCACTTTTTTGTTTGATTATAACCAATAGGTCTGCTTCAGACATGCGCGTCCTTCGTTATCAGCATTAACTATGGTTGTAGTTCTTCATAAACGTCTGCAAAGTAGGTTAATTCCTTCTACAGATAAAACATTGTGTTAAATGAAGGCGAAATTATGTGATGGAATTTCCTACCCAGGCCACACACACGTCTATCAGAGGCAGTGACGGATTAACGAATAGGCCAGGTGAGCAGGGCCGTCGCCAGCGGGGGGGGCAGTGGTGCCCGGCCCCCCATTTGAAATCGGTGCCTCCCCCATTTCACGTTTGGCCCCTCGGTTGCTGCATACATCTAATACTGTATTTTAAAAATGTGGCCCCCCCTTTCTGGTTTTTGGCCCCCCTGCTGCTAAATCCTGGCGACGGACCTACAAGTAGGCCATGGCCTGGGGCCCCGTGCAACTCCTTCCTATGACGACTAATTACTAACTTTAAATTTGCAAAACATTGGAGAGGATTAACTTCACAATTTTAATTTGAAACGAGCTAAAATAAAAACGTCTAAAACTAGAGCCCTAGTCACTGCAGCACAGTGTTCTCTATTAGTAAACGATTTTTCAATTACACTGTTTCTCAAACATATGAGTCTTAGTAGGAAAATGTATAGCGTGTTTGATGCGGATCTACGTTTGGTTGTTTACATCTGTTGTAGACAGCCAGTATACAAAGCTTGCTTGTTGAAGCTCTAGACTAGATGTTAGTTAAATCAGTTAGAACAGTTTCTCGTGAGTTTTACTTGGAAAAAATGTGTCTACATTGGGCTTACTTCATATGGCTAGCTGAGGGTGTTGCGAAAGTACTTTGCTGTGCAAGAATTTGTCTTCATGCTGTTTACCACCAGCAAAACATGTGGTTACTATAACAAACGAGTTTACGTACAGTTAATCAGATCGACAACTAGACGATATTTTCAAAAGCGGCAACACGCTTCCGCATGAAAATGTATATATCTGAAATATAAACTTACAAAAAAGCTTATGAACTACACAAAAGAGCTATAAATTCCAAGCAAAGATTGCACTGCCGTTTGTTATTAAAAGTAATGTAGAAAAGACTTTAAATTCTGTTGAAGAACTAATGCAATCGTAGGACCAATGTGGGCACCAGCAAAGAGAGACTTTTGAAGGGCACTACACATAAGAGGAACATCCTTTCATGTTTTTAAGACAAGCGACCAAATAGGCCACACCTGCGTGGGGCCGAAAAAACTAGCATGGCCTAGGGCCCCGCGCTCCCTAAATCCGTCCCTGATCACAGGTTACTCACGTGTAACGTTTACTGAGGTACAACGTTTGTGTAGTGTTTGATAGCGAAGCTATCATCGAAGAGTCATTACATGTATTATATCAGCTTTTGGTATCACCTCTTGTCATATTTTTCTGACATTTAAATTTCCTGTTCTTTAGTCAGAGACAAACTAATATGAATAACACAGAGAAGAGCCAAGATAGAAGAGGTTGTTTATCTTCCTGTGATACTTGAGCTAGCAAGTCATGAATAGAAAGATGCTCCGACAGTTTTTCTTTGCCCTCTCTTCATTTGTGGCAGCGTAAATAGTCTGGTTTGGTTTAATTACAAACGGCGTACTCATGTCTTATGCTGGTTTACAATCCATACTATATGAGTTCTGCATCTAGATGAAAGCAAGCGATGGTGCTTACTGCTTAAAATCTCTTCACAAAACGGCAGAAATATTTAGAGGCAAACTACAAGCCTACAGTTTATCAGTGAAACTTCGTATGAGCGATAAAGACGCAGATTTGGAAGCGCACTTTGTTTATACACTAAATGTCATGTGTTTACACACTGAGCAACCAAGCACTTCGCACAGATTTGACTAATAAATTTATGGCCGCGAAACGGAAATATTACATGGGGAAGAGCAGATCATGCAATACACAGCCAATATCACTAGTTTTAAATCGCACGATGAGATGTTGAACTTATCTGGAATTGCGACTTCTAAAGTTAAAAGTATTTGTAAAACGCAGTAAATTCTTCACGAAAAATGCTTACCGCCTTGAAGTGGCCAAGTTCATGTCTAAATGCAATAAATTGTAGATATCGGCTAAAGTTAATTATTATTATTTCAAAACCATCACAGGTGTTCACCAATACAGTACGAGGCAAACTAAAACTCAGCAATTTGCATTATCGAAGACACGTTGAACATCAAATACAAAAATATCTGGTTACAAACTCCTTTAGAAATAAAAAACAGCCGTGTTTAGAATGCTTTACAGCTCAGTATGAAAGAAATGTGCTCTCGGGTACCAGAAGTATTATTGATATTCTTCTCTTTTCTTGCTTGTGTGCATTAATAAGTGCATTAATTCTGTGTTGCTGTTAATATTTAAACAGTTCCATCATGAGGTATTGCTGTCAACCCTTACTTAAATTGATTTTGATGTCCTAGCCACAAATTGGTCCGATTTTTTGCATTACTCTCTAGTGTAATTTAGTATGGTATCTTTGATCTCTAATCACACTCCGAACATTGCAAATCGCGGATCTACCGAGCAGTAAACGAACTTCCATTTGCATGCGTGACTCATCACATCGACTGAAAATCTTTCTCTGGTACAAGTACGAGCATGGGCGCAATTAGGTGAGGACACGGGGACGCGTCCCCCCACTTTTTCAGACGGTGGGAATATAGTATGCCATATGCCCCCACATTTTTTTTTTAGGTTTCGTAATATATTGGTTTCACACCAAGCTGTCCCCCCACATTTTACAACAAAGTTGCGCCGATGAGCACGAGCGATTGTAAATCTTGTTTTCAGCCGGTTAAAATCCTTCACTTAAATTCGATCCACTCATCTGTGTACATAGGCATGCGGTTTCACCTGTACATTTTCTTCACCATGTTCTGCGTTC
>JGI24021J15306_10004581_pt1 | contig 16125 bp, 11 predicted proteins | sample Ectturendosymbi1_FD_15306 | JGI IMG/M metagenome (IMG submission 15306) | reverse complement strand
AATTTTTCAGCCATAATAGTTAGATGTTTCAGTCTTTTATTTATTTGAGTAAACGTATTTTTTGAGTAAACACTTATTTCATGAGCCAGTTTTTTTGTCGCCACTAGTATTCTTGACGTCAGTCAGTTTGTTAAGGTGTTATGATTTGTGAGCTTGTGTTACGAGATTTTGATTGTAGTCTTGAGTTTGTTTTTTTTCTCTGCTGTTACTTCAGCCTTTAAAACTTTTCACCTGTAAGCTTTGCTTGCTATTTTCAGGACTGAAGATGCGTAATTTTACATGAAATCGATTTCCTATTAAAAATTTGCTGATCGATTCCTTGCTTACACACATGGTGGAAAGTTGATACTTGAACAGAGATATGTGCAAGTTTGAATCATCGCAAAAAGACGAAAGCAGATGGCAGTCAACTGATTCCCCGAAAGCATACAGAAACACTAGTGCTTTGAAGTGTTCTTCATCCCAGCCGCAGTGTTGTTTACACAATCGTTGCAGTAGGATTCGAGCCTTAACAACTGGAGCAACGAATCCCAGAGGGTCAAACAATGAACTGATTACACTCAGCAAGCCTCGACGTGTGACCGACTTGTTTTTAAGGTCTACCGCAAACTCGAACATGTCGCTATCAAAAATCCAATTAACGCCCAGCACCTTTTCGGTCTTCTGGCCATCCAGGTCGATGTTGACCGCTGCAGTTGTTTTGTCCTCGTCGGGACAGCCAACACGTGTTTGTCCTTGGACAGCCGCTTGGTAAGTTTAAAGTCTCCGAGCAGCAGCAAGTCACACACCTCTCCAATCAGACATGGCTTCGACTCTTGTGGAGACCGAATGGAAGAAGTCTTCCACGTAGAACGCACGCTTGACGGCCCTCGTTGCCTCTGGTCAGAAGTCTTCAGCGTTGTCTTTCGCTGTTTTTTTGAACAATAATTCACGCAGCATGGTGATGAGGTTGCACCGACAAGGTGCACATGCATGCAATAGTGTTCTGGTAACTTCTTGAAATCGCCCCCAGGCTACCACAAAAATCGTAGATAGTCTCTGCTTTGGGGTCTTACTTTCACCTGATAAAACATGCATTCAGTGTCTGCCACGATGGTCACCTGGTTTTGGCGAAATCTACAAAGCACACCGACAAGATTGCAGCTCAAGTCGGGTCCGTGAAGCAATTGTTCATTCAAAGAAGTTCCGCCATACCTCGCAGTGCAGTCGAAGACCACTCGAACCTTTCCCGACTTTTTTTCGCTAAGAACTGGATGATGAGGCAAGTACCACAGTTTACTTGTCTCTGGCACTTCGTTTATGGGTGCTGGCTTACGCGTAGCCTTTCTCGATGTATCCTTCCACGGTTTCGACATACTTCTTCCGTAGTTCGCCGTCCTTCTTCAGTCGTTGTTGCAGGTATGACAGACGACGATCCGCAAGAGGTTTGTTGTTGGGCAAACTCGGCATTCCAGGTTTCCACGGCAGCGCTAACTCGTAATGCCCATCCTTTAAATTTACAGACTTGTGTAGCAACGAAAGTACATACCTGTCTTCTTTCGAGGTTCCCTAGGTGTCCTCGATCGTGATGTCCTTGAAGTCCGTCTCCCACAGGGTACGAATTTCAGCACTCAGCAAGTTGTCACGCCGTTGAATTAAGTTCACCTGTATGCAGTTCATTGCAGCCCCGACAGGATTTGTTCCGAACAGTGACCATCCAAGCGTTATCTTGACGGCAATTGGCTGATCGCCCTTCCGATGCGAGTTTCTGTCGGAAGGATCAGGTCGCCAGCCTCCGCACCGACGAGCAGCCAAATTTCGCCCTGGTCAATCTGCGGAAAGCGTAGGCCGCGCAAATGGGGCCAGCGTTTTACAAAGTCGGAACGAAACATGTTGGGGCTTCCTGGAATATTGACCACACTCAACACATCGTTCAAAGATATACTTTCCTCTCCTTCAAGAGTTGAGATTGTGAGATCCGCTGAGGTGCTGGTATGTTTCTCAGAGTCGCACGTGATCGTCGAGAGCGCGACGTTCGTTGGCCTTGCGTCAACGCCTAGTGATTGTAGCAACCTTCTGTCGCACAAGTGTGTCGTCGATCCAGAGTCGAGCAGTACGTAAGTGTTTACTGCTCTACCGTTAGAAGCAGTTACCTTTACAGGAACCACATTGAAGAACACGCCCCTGTTTGTACCTACTGCACAAGAAGTTGCGTTGCCCTGGCTTGTCGCACTCGATGCAGCGTCGTGGTTCGTTTCTCCTTTTTTCTCTCGTCCAGCCATCGATGCGTGTAGCGAACTGTGGTGACGCTGACAGCACGCCTTCTTGTTGAAAGAATACTTTGATTTGCAGCCACTCGTCAAGTGCCCGGGTGGTAAACAATTAAAACACAAATACTGCTTTCTCACCAATTCTCCTGTTGTTCCGGCATCCGTTTCTCGTACTCTTCGCAGTGAGCCAGGAGATGGTCTTTCGAACACAGGGGACATTCGAACCGACGTTTTTGCTCTGCTGAGCAGTTGCTAGTTCGTTGAACCGAAATCGCGTTCGCTGATGCTCGCTTCTGATTCTAAGCATTAGCCTTCTGATGCCTTTCCTTGTCTTCAGTTACTTCGTACATTTTTTTTGTAGTAGGACCGGGAAAACCTCGACTCTTGTTTGACCAGCTGAACAAAATCCGAAAAACTCGCAACTGCACCGTCGGCCCTAATCTCTTCTGCCCGTTGAGCCCAGCGCTCTGACTTGTATAGGCAAACTCTTTGATATCAGCGCCAAGTTTTAACTGTCATTCAAAGGCGACATGTTACCATGTCGTCCATCGTGTACCAACACTGTTCGAGTTCACAAGGGAAGTTCCACAACCCTTTACTGTCCTTTGCTCCTATTTGAAGACCATGTTGCAGCTTAAAAGTATGTCTTGACCATCTCGTTCGAGTCGCCATGCGTTTCCCGCAATATTTGCCAGGCTTTGCGGTACGCATCGCTGGGATTGCTTAGTCCTAAGCAAAACTCATTTCTAGCTCGGGGCTCTCTTTCGCAGTCTTTCTAGCAAGTACACTATGTTGTCGCAGGCCCGTAGCCACAGGGGGGCATTCGGGGGCAGTGTCCCCCCAAATTTTGTTTGTCCCCCCCCAAATGATTCAAACTGGAAAAATTAATCAATTTTGCAAATGCTTGTTTTTAATCTCTTTAACCTTTACCCCAACTCGCAACATCACCGCACGTTGCGTTAGAAGGTAACCTCATTGTTACAAAATAAATTGTATTGAAGGATGTCCACACTGGTAACAATTTCCATTTGTGACGCCACAGTCACTGGAGACTCTTTCGAAACGCTTCTGCAGTCTCTGTTAGCGCGAACGCCATGGCACTAGCAAGCCGTCTATGGCGGGGGTCACCAACGTGGTGCCCGCAGGCACCAGGTCGTCCGCAAGGACGATGTAGGTCGCACCCGAGCCTGTTCTGAAAATAACATTAGCATGATCAATGTCTTCACATTAACGAATACCAATACTAAAATAATTGAAGGTAAATTGAGCAAAAATTTTCTGCGTATCGCACTAGTAGCCCTCCGCATTAATCGGTATACAAGTAGCTCACAGTTTCAAAAAGGTTGGTGACCCCAGGTCTATGGTAATGCTATAATAAAATGACTTAGCTAGCGTTCTCTCAAAGTTGGTTTTAGTAAGAATGAATATTTTGAAGCTGAGTTACCAGAATTCTAAATGAATTACAAATTTCGTGAATTATTAGAATTTAGGATACGCATGAAGTCATGAAAATCCGAACAAAGTAGGGCCGACACATTTATTTCAAATAGCTTCTTGTTTTCTTCCTTTTCCAACGTTTTGGAATGTTGCAAGTGTACGAGAATCAGATTTCATTGCGCAAATGATTAGGTAGTACTGCGCAGCTGTCCATCTTAGAGGGAACATTGGACTGGTGTTAGGCTTGTAGTCAAACAGATAATAGCCAAACCCAGTAGGTTAATGTACGCGAATTGGAAGTTGATCTCAAAAAAGGTTAGGGAATTCTGTGTCTGACCTAGAAATGCTTCAGCATGTGTACAGATCACTGCAGCACTGACTAGCATAAACCAGCATAAAATGCAACTAGCGCGTATTCCGTGCTTAGTCTGCGGCGCAAGCAAGCTACAGTGATGCCACCCTCTAAACAAGCGAAACTACATCCCACCCTCTTAACAAGCGAAAAAAAGCCAGTTTCATCTCGATTCAGAGAGGACGTCATTCATAACAAAACACATCGAAATTCACAATGAAAGTGAGAGTTTGAATTTGAAATCATCTCACTTTGAAATCATTGATACAATTCAGAGCGAATTCAGCCACCGATTTTCGGAGTTTGACATGTCTCTCATCAAATCTTTGGGTGTTCTTTCACCAACATCGAATTGCTTTCGACAAGGAAGAGTTACAACCTCTTTACTCTTTAGTCAATTCAACTACCAAAAATATCATTGAAGATCTTGCTCTGGCCTGTAGCACCAACGGATTTTCGTTTTAAAACTCAGTCTTTAATTTACTATAACTTTAAGCAAGCTTAGTGACACAGCATGCTGAAAGAAAAGAAAACAACGATTTACGCTAACCACTCGACTTAGTACTGTAGATTGAACTAACAGCGCACACCAGACTGACAAACACGTTCTGCGGTGAACACACGGAGAAAACGTACGGTTGCACTCAGCTGCATTCCAGAAAGCCACGCAAAAATGCGACGACCAATAATTACCCGTCACCGCGATCATTACACGGCAAATACACCACAGATCTTCTCGATGCTGAACTACTACTGTGAAAAGCGTTGTCTCATCAAAGCTTCCTGATGTGCTTTGAAATGAAAATACTCGTATAATATTGGACCAGTTTTTGAAATAGTTTGGAAGTATAAACCAGCTTTTCCCACCATATACTTACTGCTAAGCGCGGGCTTAACTGTAGGAGTTTCGACAGCCATATGCAAAGCAAGCTTCTCCAGTGTGGTGAGATAGTCACACCTTATCGCAGGTGCATGACACATGACCGTACAGGGGCGTAACGAGGTTAGATAGCGCCCGGGGCAAGAAGCAAGTTTGGCGCCACCATGTTCGAATTTGAGGTCTTTAGGAAACGAACGTACTGTACTGAAGAAAGTACTTGTGGCATTGTTTGGACCTTTTGGCGCCCCCGCAGTCATTCGGTGCTCCGCGTAGTGATTTGGCGCCCGGGGAATTATGCCCCCTCGTTGTGCCCCTGCGACCATATAAATGTCAGCTGGTTTTGTTAGGTTTTGAAAAAATGAAACAGCTGCTGTGGCAAACGAAGACATCGTTTCTGAATTTTCGACCAAACCTCGACGACTGCATGTTTAAAGTATTCTCTTGATACCTCAAGAGCCTCCATGAATATTATTCATCTATTATGCTATGTAATAGGTGTCAGAATTGCAGCTTTTGTGACAGTTTATGCTCAAACTTCTTTTCTTGTATTTTTTCATGTTTTCATTTTACCAAAAGACGTTTCAAAAACTGCGATTGTTGATAAAAGGTAGAACGTCTACATGCTAGATTACATGGTTCAGGGGTGTAGTGGGGCGGGAACGCGTGAAAACGGCGTTCCCACACCTTTTTCACGTTTCGTTTCAAAATGAGTTTGAAGCTTCAAAATGGCGATTTTTGGATGCTTTCCCACACCTTTTTGTTAGCACAACATCCCTGACATGGTTCGACTTCCAGCTGTTAATGGGAACGATTGATTGATTGTTTCAGTGACCAATAGAATCTATGTATTTATTATATATAATCTCTGTCGTTGTTGTGGTTCTTTTGAGAAATTAAACGGAGTTTCTTTCGTACCAGTGTCTTCACTTTAAATGTTGACAAGAATAAAATTGGTTCAGTTTTGTTGTTTATGCCAAAATATTGTTATGTTTTTTCAAAAAAGTTAACGATGCATTAGGCCAAGGCTGCCCAACCTGCGGCCCGCGAGATATTTTAAATGGCCCGCGATGTCATAAGTTCGTAAGGAGACTTGTTAAATTTTTAGTATTTTTTATGGACTCAAGTGTATTTGCCATCAAAACACACCAAAATTATACCTATTGTTTCTGTTATGGGCCTACCACCCACAAACTTGTATAACAAGCGCTTCCCAAATGAGTCAATTTTTTAGATTTGGTTTACTTCCATATAAGCTGGTAATACTGCGAGAAACTACAGGACTCATTATCACCTCGTGTTATCGCATAAAATTTATCAAAATAAAGGGATCTGTTACGTCACAATAGCGTGTTATTACGTCACAAAAATGTTTGTACCCCGCCATAAATTTCCTCATGTGAAAGTGACCCGCAACACTAAAAAGGTTGGGCGGGCCTGCATTAGGCAAACATCGGACAAAGTTTTTACTGAATCAAATGCGACAAACAGGCATCAAGCATGGGCGCGTAGTACGGAAAATATCTTGAACCAGCCCCGTAATCAGCTTGAGACACCAGAGTGGGCGAAGAGTTTTCTGAGAGGGGCCCAAATTTTTAAACTATGTCCAATACTTTCAAACTATGTCCAACACATTTTCCAGGGGGGGTGAAAGAAATTTTAGGGGGGCTTTGCCCAACTTAGTAACGGGCCTGCTCGAAGCATAGGCGAATTTTTTTCATGTTGTTTTTCTTTGTTGTTTCCGTAGAAAAGTGCATAACTTAACAAATGCTCTTAGTTTTTTGTGGATATTTCTCTGGAAAACGTCATTGTTTTTGAAAAGTTGAGAAAGGTGCTGGAGTCTTCCTCCCATGCTTTGCTACCCATGGCACGCAGCATACCGGTACAATCACAAATCTTATGTTATCAGACTAAAAACAGACAACTGGCCATATGCTGTCCGGTTAATCGCTGAAAATTAATAAAATAATTTGTTTTAAACATACAATAATACAAAAATATTTCCCCCTTAACAATGTATTGTGCCCCCCCAAACCTTAAAACCTGGCTGCGGGCCTGTGTTGTCGTCAGCGTTCGTCACAACTCGGGTAGTGAGCTGTTGGTGCGTAATGACTGACTCGGTTTAAGTCTCGATCGTTTCTCTGCAGTCTCTCGGGCTCTCCCCCATTCGGGCAAGGAGCCATTGATGCGTAACACCCAGCCTGATTTACTTGCACGTGACCCGCGATCGGCAAAATGGTTGTCGTAGTTCGTTACTTATGGGCCACTGTAGCTTTCATCTCCGCGAGGGCGGTAACAAACACCACCGACGCCCATGCACACAAGCATGTAAAATTACAGCATTTTTGTAAGAAATTGTGTTGTATTACACCACCTGGCAATACCGTTCAACAACACCAATGCAGTTAGCAATCCATAGCAGGGCGACAGACTGTGCACGGTGTATTCTGCCAAACAATTGCGAAATCCTTCCAAATTTGATGCCAACTTACAAATAATATGTTAGAAACAATATCGACAAAATACTGCCAAAATTTTGCAACGTTTTTTTCATTAAACGATTTGCTTCATCGCTGGACCCAGTACTATTTGTGTTACTTAAACTTAGGATATTTAGACAAACAAGTGGGGGAGCCTAGGCCCATGCGCCCCTCCGGTTCCGCCACCTATGTTGAGAAGTACGTAGAAAAGTCTTTAATCTTTGTTGAAGATCTGAGGCAATCGTAGAACCGAAGTTGGCATCACAAAATATGAATTTTTGAGGGGCACTTCACATAAAAGGGGCATATTTTCACGCTTTTTCAACAAGCGACCAAATAGGTCACACCTACGTGGGGCCCCAAAAGCTAAGATGGCCTAGGGACACGCGCTCCCTAAATCCGTCCGTAATAATGTTGTCGGAAAATGACCTTCTTGAAGCGGTTAGTGCAGTTGATGTGTTTGCGTGGATAAAGAGCTAAGATTGTATGTTTGAACTGCACATAGAGTGAATCAGAGCCAACAGATAGGCAGTGCGAGTTTCGTAGAAATCCCCTTTGTTCAATGGCATACTAACATCTGCAGTCATAGAAAAAGTCTTTTTAACAAGTGAAATTTAGAAAAGGTGTTTCTCTTATTTTGATGAATTTGACATGGTTTGGTCATACAGTTCTTGATATACGAGTCAGGCTTGTTGGTTGGTAACCAGTTCCGTCGCCACAGCGGGCTTGGTGGACTTAGCCCCCACCAAAAAAATATCCAAGTCCCCCAGATTTATCTATGAAACACTATAAATGAGTGGATGTTTGTCAAATTTTGGAATGTCAAGAGCCCCTGCACAAACGTTAAGCCTCTCTATTCAAGACCTTCTGGCAACGGGTCTGTTGGTAACAAACGGAGGCAAGTAATAACACTATGCACGTGTAATTGGAAGAAGCCCAGGAGTGCAATGCTAAAAAAGAGATGTGGGAACGCCCTTCCTACACCAAATAAAAGGGAAAACTGCACGAAATAATTCGAATAAAGTGAGAATTATTCGCCTGCAAAAATTTCCACACTGGATCTTCGTGTTTCACGGTAGATTTTTGACTAGCAGTGCGAATCTACGTGTCACTATCACATCTGTGAGATCGCAGCCATGTTTTAATGTGGTGCAAAAAGGTGTTGGAATGCTGTTCCCAACCCACTACACTTCTGAAAAAGCCCAGCAGTTAGACCAAGTGTGCAGGTCACGATGAAGGTTGCAAGTCAAAGCCCACCCAAAGCCAGAGCCTATTTGACCTATTGTATCAAAATGGGTCCCGCACCCACAGAGGACATCGTGCCGGCAGAGTCAACATTTTAAGCCTTTTATACATTCTAAGAGAATTAGCCTAAACCATTACGGAAACGTGAAGTGAACAATGAAACGTCCTTTACATCATTGACATCATATTATGAAATTAATATTTTAACCTACTAAAATATATGAAGTATATATACTTTTTTACTTAAAGACAGGGATACTACACGAAATATTAACATACATATGTTTACATCTGCAAAGAAGGATGCCACCAAGACATCCCTTAATTTTTCGTTTGATCCTCTGGAATGAGCAAGCTAAAGTCAAGCGGTGAGTTTGCCGGAGACTAAAAACCAACATGGAAGAACATTTGACAAAACATGTTGGTTGGGTCCATATATGTATAAGCAAACAATGCAAAAAATGGGAAAAGTAATAATGAGGAAGGTGGGGACAAGCAGAGAAAGCAAGACTCATAATCGACAATGTAAAACAAGACCGATTTCAGTTTGTGATGGTTTGATTGTGATCTTGAAGATGCTTTACTGATCCTTTTAAATAAGCACGAAACATGATCGTCTTTCATTTCAAATTCTTGTAAGCAACTTTGAGATGTGGAAAGGGTGGCACTTAGCCTCGCTACGCCACTGGCCACAGGTAATGGCAGAGATGAACACTGATTTAGATTTAAATCCTGCGGTTTTCAGTTTTTTGAATTTGTGATAGATTTGGATTTTATTTTATACTTAACCGGTTTTGGATTGGGTAATTTTGTTTTGAACTGCTTCGCAACCTTCGGTGCAGATTGGGAACTTTCGTGTATTTTATCTGTGGAGTTTGGTTCAATGGAGTTTATCAAGTCCGTCAGAACTGTATGTCGTATTCGCTTGAATCTTGAGCCTTGGTTATGATTAGTAATAGAAGTCTGCTTTTTCATGTATCATTTCATCGAAATTATGGAATCGGTGGGCTTTCACTGATCCAATTCCTTTTCTTGGCTCATGATTCTTATACATGCAGTAATACCTACAGGCCTATACTACGATACCTACTACTACCTAGCCAACGGTGGGATTCAAAATTTTTAACAGGTTCTCCCACTTCACCACTCACCAACAACAGTTTCTCTCATTATCACAGCTGGCCCACCAGCCAACAATCAGAAAAAAAGTTGAGATAAGATAATGAATTCGGATGTGAATGTTTACCGCATACTATAACCCGAATTCACCGGAAAACAGAACAAAAAACGCAAAATATCATATCACTACGCAAATACAAGCGAAGCAGAGCCCGATTTTTGCATTTAACTTGCCAGGGGGTGGTTCGCCCCCTTGCCCCCTGTCAGTTACACCACTGCTAATCAGGTGAGAATTTTTGCAGTTCTCTATTCTTCGATTTTGCAACGCTCCAGGTGTGTAATCGGAAATTACGAGATTTGACGTAAGTAACGTGCGGCGGAGCTTGCGAAACTCCAAAGGCATTTGCATGTTAATTTCTAACGTTATTATTTAAGCATCACGCCGTTAGCAACGGTAGATGAACATTGGACGCTTTAATAAGCATTACTTAATGCTCTGTTAAGCGTGTACGCAAGGTATGCTCACAAGGATTGTTCACAGGTGCGTGGAGCAATAAGACAAATTATCTGAGTGTGTTATGGTGTTCACGTAACGAAAAATCATGCCTACTTTACGCACAAGGCGAGGCGCGTCACCGCTCATTTGTCAGAAAACAAAATACGAACAAGTTATTGTGTTCCTATACAAATCGTTTAGGCAATGCAAAGTGATTTCAACTGTTCTCATTGTCACTGGCCAAGTCTTCACTGTTTCTTTGTTGTTTGAATCAGGCACGGTCTTGTTCCACTTTTTGAACAATCGTGCTTAACAGTTGGTATTTGCAGTGCCCTTTACAGATAGGTAGGGACGATAGCAGGAGTTCTCTACACTCATTTGTTCGATGATAACACCAACCAGGCCCGCAGCTAGGGGTACCCAAGCGAAGCCCCCACGGAAAAATGCGTTGGACATAGTTTGAAACTATTGGACATAGGTTAAAAAACTTGGGCCCTTCTCAGAGAAAACTCTTCGCCCCCCTGATGTCCCAAGCTGGTTACCAATGGTGTAACTGACGGGGGGCAAGCCGCCCCCTGGCAAGCTAAATGTAAAACCTGGACCCCCCTTTGGGTGTAATTTTGATAATTAGTACTCTTTTGGTTTTCAGTAGATTGCTGTTTTCCTGCGTTTTTCGGGATGCTTCTCATAGACATCCACGACATCCGGATTCACTATCATTTCTCGACTTTTTTCTGAATGTTGGCCAGTGGGCCACCTTCAGTTGCGCTTTGCCCCTCTGGCTCAAATCTCTAGATACGTCACTGCTCGTCACGGGCCTGACACCAACTTTAAGAATTAAGCACCAAATGAATCTGTATGTTTCTCCCTGCGGAAACTCTCCCGATCCCAGTATTAACTGATTTACGTACGGAACGTGTATAGCCTAGATCAGCGCTTTTCAAACTTTATTTCGTTACGGCACACTATAATAAATACTGGATTTGTCCGCGGCACACGTACTTTATAAAAACCTACTCTTCACAAACTTTGTAACGGAAGTGATGTAACATACAGAACGAAGGTTTTGTCAAAACATAAAACTTTTGCGGCACACTTCAGCCTCTTCAGCGGCACACCAGTGTGCCGCGGCACAAAGTTTGGGAAACACTGGTCCAGATTGCATGGAAAAACGCGACTTACGTCAAAATTGTGGTTTAACACGTTTTTACGTCGCTCACGTGCATTTCAACAGCAGAGAACTCTGAACAAAATCATTTCTTTAAACGATAGACTACTCATTTGAAAGCAACAAGGTTTGATTGCAGTGAGTGTTGCGGAGCGCGTTCGTGTATTATTGACCACTGTTTGAAAGTGGTGCGTTATAACTAGGGCAGGGGCGGATCCAGCCAGTGTGGTTAGAGGGGGCAATTTCAGTAAGTCTCAGAATGGCTTCGCTACCGTAAGAGAGATGAAGTGTTATTCACAACAATCCTGTGACAAAACAGTGGACGACGAAAAGCCTTATATCGAGAATGCTGTTTTCCGAATTGTATAAAATCATGGTGAATAAAGTTAGCTCTAGCCTACCTATCTTGGGATTCCCTCATGGTATGACTTTGAAATTTAGTTTGTGGAAGTTTCATAAGCTTTAAAATAGGCAGAACAAATTTGATTTTTGGTTGCCCTAGTTATAACGCAAATACTATAATCAAGTCTGGTCAATCCGCGGCTCTTACGTAAATACCGTATTTATTAGTGTTTAAGTCTCAAAATTTTGTTCCGATTGTTCAACTTGAAAGTCTGGTTGCGGCTTGTACATTGTGTGGAAGCATGTTTGGTGGCTTATGTTGGTGTGTGATATTTACAAAAAATCTAGCTGAGCAAAGGTATGTAGGTGCGTGAGCACTGGTGTAGGAGGCGGGGCTGCAACCGCACCCCCAAATGTTTTGATTTGGTGAAAACCCGGGCAAAATGAGTGTAAACGCCCGCAAAATTGCTGTGTGCTCTTTTGATTCAACAAAAATGGCCCCCAAAATGAAAGCACAGACGTTTTTTGGAGGTCATGTTGTTTTAATTTTCCTATCTTTAGGCAAGTTAGGGGAAATTTGGGCAAAAATGCTGCCTGAGGTGCCTTGATTTGAAAAAAATGCATGCGTTTCTTTGGAGGTCAATTTCTTTGGAGTTTTTTTGGGGCAGGTTTGGGGAAATTTCGGCAAAAACTCTTTGCAGCCCCGAAATTCGCCTGCTCCTCTACCTCAGTGAGTGAGGAAGAGATGGGCTCTTTGCAGTAACACAGCAATGTGTCTTGTGACTGGTTGGCTACCACTGTACCATAGTATTTGTTGGGTGATTTCGTGTTGCTTTCAGTTCAAAAGTCGTACTTTTGCGTCACTGTTTTCATATGGATCGGATGTATCTCGGGCAAAGGTGTTCCGAGCCACTTAGTTAACTCCTTCTGCCCAAAAAAGTGAATCGAGTTCCTGCTGTTGAGATGTCTCTCACTCTGTAACACACAAGCACGAGCTGTGAATCTGATTCACGCTATCCTATGCGATGGTGAAGGCGTTACACTTGACGTGTCACTCTGTAACACACAAGTGTGAGCTGTGAATCTGATTCCCGCTATCCTATGCGATGATGAAGGCGTTACTCAGGCTCGCGGCTGTTAGAGACACGAAACAGGCAGGGGGGTTGAGAGGTGACACTGTACAATTTATTGCCTCGAGTTCTGCGCTGGTTTTAATGACGCAAAAGGGCAACATCTATCGACCATCAACACAAAAAACAGCAAACATAACGCAGAAAACAGTTAATGGCCCAGTCAGACGACAACTCGCTCACGGCACTACTGACGAAAAGAGAGCAAATAACGTTCTGCGAGGTCGTAAATACATGTACAGAAAGGCGAGCAGAAAAACGCATTCAACGAATGGCGTGAATATTGGGTCACGTGTTACGTAAAACGCTATAAGAATATGTGAACGGTTTGTGCCCAGCCGGATAGCTCAATGAGCAGTCTATTACAAAGCACTGGTTCCAGTCCGTGCGTACTTGTCCATATGGTTGGGCCACTGGCCGCAACAACGTCCCCTCTTAAAGAGAGGCCCCGCTGGGGCATGGCGGATCGTGTGTGACAGCCTGTGATCAGCTATCGCCGGACCCTCGCGAGAGGCACCAGTTGCATCGCTAATTGATCTTTGCCCGCAAGACCAACCGCAGGTTCCCTTAAGTTTCGATGAGCGACGTATTCTCTCAGGGGAGACCTCAATTCAGGGTACTTCGGGCCTGGCCCACGTTAGTCCGGTGCAGGCCGATGTGACAGTGGCCACCGCGCACTCGAGGGGTCAACCTAAGCCTTAGGGCAGTATTGCCCCTCATTCTGCCTCGGGGGTCATTCACGGTCTAGCTCAACCAAGTGTTACAGCTTACGCGCCTTTGCCCTCCTTTCGAAAACCCGCACGCAAACCTAGAATATCAACACGCAGCGAGCGACGACACGGGTTGCCGAGCCTGACATATCGCAGTTCGTCGGGCTCGAGCTCAATAAGCTCAATCAGCTTCATGGAGAGTGAGGACGACAAGCAAGCAGGCATAGAACGTCTTAATAAATACAAACAGCAACGTTCAACCCAAATTCAAGCAACGCGTCACTCTTCTGACAAGGCCGCTCAGCAAGACGCAAGGTCGCGCGGCGATCGCTGTAAGGCACAGCGCAGCTTGAGCCGTCATCAAATTTCAAACGACATATCCCCCGGCCCATCCAGCAGTGATTCCGGCTCGTCGTCAAGTAGTTCTTCGCATGGAGATCGCAAAAGGCCTAAAAATAAAACTCAACATTATGAGCGGAAACCTTGTAAACCACGCTCCGCTCCTGTGAAAACCAACGTTTACAAACGCAAAGAATGCTCATCCAGTTCATCAGAATCCTCAAGAGGCAAGTGAAGTCCAGAAAGTCATGACGTCCCGCGTCTCCGACATTCAGCTAAGAGACTTCAATCCGCAAGGGCGTGAGGAATGGCTTACACGCGCAATAAACTATTTGAAAAGTTACCCCGGCATTAGTGAGGCAACGCGCGTCAACTTGTTGTATAAAAATTGCCGGCAGAAGATCGCATTTTACTAGACATGATGCGAGGCACGGCCACACTCACGAAGGCTGAGGAGGTCTTACGAAAAAAATCTGCAAGCTCTCAAATGTCCGATGTTCAGGTTGCATTAAGCGGCATGCACCTCGCTAGTAACCAGCTACCGTCTGAAATGTTGCGCAAAACGTTACAAAAGGCGCATCTTTCCGTACCAATAATGAACAAAGGACTGGACATGTTGGTTAAAGTATTGTTTCTGCAAGCCTTACCCCCCGAAGCGCGTTTAAAATTTTCTGGTTATTCGGGGACAACGCAACAATTAATGAATGAAGCAGATTCTTACGTTATAACTCTTCACCAAGAAAAACAACATAAACTGCCAGTTTCTGTGGCCTCCGACAAGCAAGCTCCGGCGGTTAGTGAGCACAGTAACCCCAACGAAGTGGGTGAACTGTCAATGCTTCAAGCTCTTCTCAGCGAGGAGAAGTCAAGTATTAATAGAAAATTGCGCTCTGCTACCAATTCTCGCCAAGCGCATTCCGATAATGAAGAACACTGGTCCAGAGTCGAGCATCGCGACAGTACCGAACATTTGCGCCATCAACGTTGGGGTTATAGACAAAATGACAGACATAGCTCGTCAAGGCGACATGGCATAATTGTGGTCGTTAATCGACATTTTAACTTACTTCACAGCTGCCTCCAACATCAAAAACACGAGTTAGTTCATTCCTCAACCAACGGTTGACGTGAAAACACAGGTTTTTATGGGTGTTACGTGCCCGTTAAATCGCAAATGTCCAAATTACGCAGGGCTGTGGGCGAGGCTACTCGCCTTTGAGCCGGAGGCCCTTGTCGTTTACGACGCATAGGATTGACATTGTACGTCAAACGAACCTTTCTTGCCATCGTTAGACCTAATACATAACAAAATCAACGTGAAAACACAGGATTATATGGGCGTTGCGTGCCCGCTAAATCGCAAATGTCTAAATCACGCAGGGCTGTGGGCGATGCTACTCGCCTTTGAGCCCGAGGCCCTTGTCGTTTACGACGCGTGCCCCGCCCGGGGTGTCTAAACACTCATGGCTACTCAAAGCGACCTCACTGTCGCTATTTGATCCTTCTGAGGCGTCCTCCAGGTCAAGCTGGCCCGCAGCTATGACTCGATCTAACTTGTGTGGCTCCAGGCGCCCATGTCGCGAAATCCACACCGACCTTAAACGGTCCAGTGCACTTAGGGTCTAACATATAGCGTGACCTTCCTTCACAAAGATAAACGTGCTTTTGCCTAACTCGTCCCTCCCCGGTCGTACCTGTCGCGTTTCTGCCAGCTTGTTGCGATCGGTCCGATCTACACATGCAGTGCTTTTTTCGAAAATATCGAAAAGCGGTTGCGCGGGGAGTCGCAAATTGGTGTTGAAAGCCTTCATGGCAGCTGACATCTTGATATCCTGCTTTACAAACGTGTTCATCGCGAGAATAATTTTCGGAAGTGCATCCACCTAATTATTTGGTTCGGGCTGCGCCCGCAATCGCCGCGCAACTATGCGGAGTAAAACTTCACAACAGCCATTGCCTGACGGCGAGTATGCTAAAGAAAAAATCGCATTTCGCCAGAGCTGTAGCAGCTTTGTTGCTTTTGGTGAAGTTGACGGAGCATACGCCACGGTCATCGTCGGGTTGACGGTCAGCGACTGAGGCAAGCGGTGAATCTGATTCACGCTATCCTATGCGATGATGAAGGCGTTACTCAGGCTCGCGGCTGTTAGAGACACGAAACAGGCAGGAGTGAGAGGTGAC
>JGI24021J15306_10004580_pt1 | contig 16127 bp, 17 predicted proteins | sample Ectturendosymbi1_FD_15306 | JGI IMG/M metagenome (IMG submission 15306) | reverse complement strand
TTTTTTTAAGGCGTTTTAGGGACCCGATTCGGGTCCCTAGAATTTCAAATCGGGTCCCTAGAATCAGAGAAAATTATCATCGGGTCCCTAAAATCAGCGAAAATCGGGTCCCCTAGAATCAGAGAAATCGGGTCCCTACAGATCCATACCGGGTACCTAACATTTTCCTTAAAAAAACCTGCAATAATATATTCTTGCTTTAACCGGCTTTGAAAATGAACATTGTTTTTTCAAATGGAACAGAATGCGTTGATCAACGATGCAAGGGAAGCTCGTTCGCGTATTGAACTTAGAATTGCTTCTGCACTCCAAGACGGTGTTACGAGATTTATACAACGCAATGCCGACGTGAAACAGCGAATGCACACAGCACGTTTGTTAGTTTTGCTCGTTTTTCAAGAGTTCCAATGTGTCATGTACTCTTCGATGTCGCGTAGATTATTGAATCTGTCATTTCATGCTTGTTTTTCTCAGAAAAAAATCCTCTTGCTCTTTTCGCTTTGAAACATTGACCATTGTTACTTGCTACATATTTATTGCAAAGTATAGGACTATAGGTTTTGGATCTCTGCTTGAAAATCATCCAGTGCAATAAAGTAGATACAGTTTTTCCAGCGTTGCACACGTTATGCTCAATGTTCCGTAGGTGCGCAGCTGCTCAGTACCACCAGACCATTTGCGCATTGAAATCCAATTCTCGCGCACTTGCAACATTCCATTACATTGGAAAAGTACGAAAACAAGGAGGAGCTACTTGAATTAAATGTGTACTTTGTTTGTATTTGGACAGTATTTTTTAATCTAATCAAATTCACAATGTTAAAACTCATTTGGAATTCTGCTAACTCAGCCTTGAAATATTCATGCTCACTAAAACAAACATTTGCTCAGTGTAAAATTTTCTTAGAGGAAATACTGGTTACGCTATTTCCAGATGATTCGGTAAACAGTTTTTTAGGTACTTACCTTGTCAATTGCCTTTAACCTGACTACATCCATGAAACTCTTTAAAAAATAGGACAGCACTTTTAGAAAAACTTGTTTGAAAATTTAGTTAAGTTTTAAATTTTGGTTTCAGTGGTTAAACTGGTTATTCAACATATATAAGTTTATCAGTTTCAACGAAACAAGGCAACTTCAACCCTCACAGTGTTCCAGAATGAAATATTTCTAACAAAACTCTGCATATTTAAAATCAACGTCTTATGAACATCAAAGCAGCAAGGTTTCATGAAAATACCCCTCGCGAGCTTCCTCAAAATGACGCCTGAGTGCAAAATTTTTACATGAAGTCTTATAGATCACACCAAAAGACAATTCTTAAAGCTTCTTTAAATGAACGAAACCAAAGGAAGGGTATTTTAATTACAAATAGTAAGCGCAGGTTGGAACGGTGACCTCATATCATAAAAATACACCGTGGCAATAAATACTAACTTTGATTGCACACTGCATAAGTTGAAAACAAACATGAAGATCTCACATAAAGTTCAAGTTTTTGGAAAGCCGATCACAGGATGCCACCATGAGAACCACCTGCTGAAATTTAGCCGGACCCTTTGTAATAGATCAGTGAAAGCATTAAACTTTTGACTGCAGCGTTTGCAGATGCCAGATAAGGCACGGTGACACAAACATGGTGTAAAGTTTCGTGTGCGTGCGTAAAGCGATACCTTCACAAGCTAATATGCAACCGTCTTTACAAGCAAGAAAGTTTAAGCTTTAAAATCCGAGTTCACGACTATCGCTTTGTCCGTATTACAAAAAAGTTATTTCACTTGTATCTGGCCCCAACTTTCTGACCGTGTCTGAACGAACCGACTACACTAATGTCCACAACCAGCAGGACTGATGGAACCAAAGCACCATTTTTAATTGTTTTTATGACGTTTTCAGTCACAGATTATCCTTTGCGTTTGATAGGAGAAAAACAGAGACACTTTTCATTACGAATGGTCCAAACGACTCTTGGCCATTAACGTAAAGGTCAGCAAAACCTAAGGGACAAAGAAAACAGTTTTTGCGCATAGCTACTCATTTGGATTAAAAAGTTTACCCATAATATTGCAATAAGCAACAGTCCTGCAAGTCTTGCAAAAATAGTGTATGTGGATCGGCACAAGAAAACAAGATAAGGAATATGTTTGACATGAATGATACAAAGATTTAGCAACTAACTGGTTAAACAACTAATCTTCTTACTCCAGTCACTCGTTCATACTTTGCGCAAATTTTGAAAATTATTTTCTCGTGCTGTTTCAACATAGAAGCTTTTGAGTAGAATTGTATCACGGCACTAAAACGTTTTTCTTCATTTCTTTCAGTTTCTTGGTTTTCAGCGATATTTATGTGTTTGAGCTAACTCCCTACACGCTTCATACTTCTTAAAGTGTACAGCATTGTGTTCTTTTTTCGATCACATCAGCAGCTCGTGCGACTATAGCGTCTCATACGCTTCTGGGTGATGGTTAACAACAAAGCAAAACTTAGGTGTGATCGTTAAATATAGCTCGCAACAGCTGCGCTCGAAAAACTAGCTCCATTGGAAGCAGAGCAACAATTGAACCTTCCCTGGCAAGTGGGACGGGTGGGCGTTTTGCGGCGCTATTTTACAACACAGCTAATAGCAGGATAAATCTTTTGATCTGATACCGAATAGGCAGTTTTCAACCAATCATTTTCGTCATTTTACACACGTTTGCTATCAGTTTGCGTGGACTCCGTAGACTATAAAGCGCATTTTCACGATGTTAAACTTACGTTCGGCCGAGCGCGTCAACAGCTGCAAAAGCTGCAGCCACCCCGTTCAAATATATTAACAAGATTGCCTAACTTTGTTGACAAGGCTGCTTCTCGCCCTATCACTCCATAAGTTTTGAAATTTTTTTCTATTTGGGAAGGTGTAAAGAAAACATTTAACGGAAAAAACTTTGATTCTAATAGAGCAACCAAAAACTGTTGCCCAGGCGTCCACGTAATAGCTGCTCTTACTAAACGCCCGAGACGCGTTTCATTACTGCCAATGGTGATGCTTGCGATGAGTACATCGCTTGACATGAACGACCTAATGTTAGCATTCCTATGTGCAAAATTCGTTTGCTTTTGCCAAACGTTCCCCTTCAGGTCTATGCGTAAGAAATCAACTGAATACCATCATGGAGGTCTTTTTCATGATGCACAACCGTGCTCCAAAATCGAAGGGCTGCTTAATGTCACTAATTTTGATCATTTCTTATTAAAATCATACCCCGTGGCTTCATGATTAACACTGACTGCGCATAAAAATTAATAAAAAACACTGATTTTATTAATGCAAGAACCATCAACCGTAGTGAACAAAATTCCTGAGTAACAAAAGGATGAAACGCTTGATAAATTCTGCCCACCAGCGCAGAGTTACCGAGATGGCGCAACCACGTTGGTTGGGCCATATGAGGGTGCGGGTGTCGTTGCACCCTCGTGAACAGGAGCGCCAGAGCAGTCGAAGGGCAGGGGACACATTAAAAGCTGAGGCTAACGGTAACTTACTTATGCAAAGTGAAAAACATTGCAAACAAACATACTTCGTTCCTCCCACATTTTCTACTACAATCGCAAAAAGTTATGTAGGATTACCGTAAACATTTCTGGAACACGTTAATAAGAATTATTGCACCATAGAATTAGCTGAAAGGACGTTGTAGGCCAAGCCGGACCATAACGTCAATCACAATAGAGCACTTAATTTTTAAAAATGATAGCTATATCACGTAGTTGTTTCGAATTGAGTAAACCTAGCTTTTTTGTGAAAAAAGTGGGTACTTTTTTAAATGTCTGTTTGCCATTAGTAGCAGTTTTTCCATCAGTATGATCAGTATCCAGGATAGTTAAACTATGCTGACTGACACATCCAAGCAGACTTCGCAAGCGGAGGATAAAGAAATTTTAACATATCTTGAATAAACTCAACACAACACGCACCAGCATTAGTCACAAGTGGAAGCATCTAGGGCCTACGAGAGGGGGGCATGAGAGGTACATTGTACCCGNGCCCGAGTGGCACTGGGGCCGGGGAAGATGAAAGTACGCAGGCTAAGTTTTTCTGTAATCAAGCCCAAAATGACTAGCGTACATTGTAGTTGCCAATATCACACTTAATATATTTATAAATCTTGTAATGGTAGCGGTTTTATCTATATTCTAATTACTATAGAAATAAGCTGTACAAGTTTCAACAAGAAATCCAGAAGCTAGGGGGCCCGGTGTAGGTCTTCGTACCCCCAGGTATAATTTCTCTCGGGGGCCCTGGAAACATCGCACCCACACAAAATTATCAAGAACAAGGTACTTAACCCGAAACTACATGTAAATACCATGTCTACAACCTACTTGCAACATGTTCTCTGGAACCTTAGCTGACCAAATCGCGCAGCTGTGCAGCATTTAAGCGAAGACAAGTTAGCACACACAGAGAAGGTCGTTCAAGATGCAGAGGGACCAAATACTAATGAACAAGCTACTTGCTACATACTTGGGGAAAAACGCACCGATCTGGCAATGGAGTGAATAGAATACAAGAAAACGTTTGACGCGGGGCTACAGTCCTGAGCAATTATTAGCATGCTGTTACTGAAGCCTGATCACAAAAGCATTAGGCTTAGCCAGCAATCAATGAAATTGTGAAAAAATACCAAAAGTTCGAAGTCTTGCAAAAACGCAATAGAAACGACAATGAAAACACCACACGACCTATTTAGTAACTCGAACCTTTCATTCAAATTATTGGTGCTTTTTTAATATTAACGTGAATTAGGTAACACCTTGTCAACATTAGAATATTTCAGGTTGATGCACTCTCACCGCTGCTGTTTCCCGTAAATAACATTTCAACAAAACGACATTCTCCGACACTGCGAACAAGGGTGTACATGGAAAACAAGTCACCGAGACAACTTTCCGTGAACGGGCGACCACGAACGGTGCGCCGAGCAGGAAAAAGACTGTGCGAGGCAGTCAAAAGCAATACAACACCTGGCACCGATACCAAGTTCAACAAGACCAGAGTACTCCACGATGGAAAACCCCAAGTGTAAGATGCATGGGCGGAGCTAAGGAGATAGCAGGGGAAGAATATCCCCTAAACTATATCTTGACGTCCGCTGTGTCTTCCCGAAGTTTCATTGGACGCCAGGAAAATTTTTACTTTGTTTTGGTAACACGTGTGCCCCACTGTGGCCGGACCAAATGGAACTGTTTGGCTCCGTCCCTGGTAAAACACCTGCAGGACAAGACAGTCGCACACATTGTTCGCGCTCGCTTTTAAGAAGTAGCAACGCAATCGCAGAGATCTACCACAATACGTTTGACATTGTGGAAACACTACGAGAGCAACTATAGCACACGCAAGTAATTTGAAATCACGGTCATATTCAAATTCATCCGCGATTTTGAATTCACCATTCATAGCAATTGCAACTAGCCCATCGGGCGTGGTTTTATAAAACAAAAACAGCCAAGAACGATCGAATAGATGCAGCAATACCCAATCGCACATAGATATAGCACCAGCGGGAAAAGTAACAGAGGCAGCAGAAAAATATCAGGTCTTGATACTAGGAATAAGCAAACGGTGAAACACGAAGGCTTAAGCTATTCTAACAGCTGGCAGCTTGGAAAGACGCGTCCAAAACATGCCAGGCAAAAATAAATCGACCAATTTACGAAAACGGCTGTACTTTCGGTAGTGCTAACCTCCTTGGAAACTGATCGATGTCTTCCAGACTGGGTAAGAGAATAACACTCCACTACAAAAATACGGAGACAGAAATAGATCAAATAATTAATCAAATGCTGGAGTTGATGGTTGACTTGTTTTGGGCACGATTGTACGTTAAGGGTGTCTGCTCTGCGGCGTTTTGCTTGTTGCGCTTAGAGTATCGATAAACAAAATACTTCCTCCGCAATAAAGTGGCGTAGTTTTCTGAAGACATTTATTTTAAAAAATAATCCGGTAGGAGAAAATCAAAAGCTTACACTGTTGCAAGACTAAGCTTGTAAGCTTGTTGCTGAAACCGTAGTGAAAACAACTAGCCAAAAGTAAACCTATAGCGATTATAGGTTAAATAAACCGCATTCCACAAATTTTTGGTTACTTTCTTATTCACTTCATCCCAAAATTCGTTCCAGACCTCTTTTTCTCATACAGGTAAATTCCACCTGTTTCTCGGTACAAAGCGTATACTTTACTACATATACAGCACCGACGCTGAATGCCTACGCTTTCTTCAACATTACGGGCTTCGCATGATAATGATACGTGACCTGTTGTGTGTTGTGTCAGCAGGTGTGCATGAGACAAAAGCTTTTAAGAAGAATTCGTTTTGCAAATATCAGCAACATTTTCGTTATAAATTAATCATCATAATCATTAACAGCATAATCATTAACGACACAACAATCGAAGAAAGTCTGAAAACAACCTTCTGGAAAATTGTTCATAAAAACTGGTAAGCATTTTTGAGATCCCGTTCACTGCATATGATGTATTGAAAGGATAATTTTGTCACTCGCAATTTCAGCAATTAAAATAGAAAGTCTAAGAAAATAAATCTATCACAAAAATAAAAAACTTTGAACATCTTACATTTGATAAAACAATCTCATAACACGAATTATGATAAAATGCAAGAAACGCGCCCCTCGAAATTCTACATAACAGCATTTACCTTTTTTGCGCAGCTACTATACCCTGCTTGCTCTTTCGTGAACCCCAGCATCTTGAATCAGTGATGTTACAATGCAGTTTAACTACCGCAATATCGCAATTACACACAAGCAATGTTTACATGAAGCTTCCTCATTCTTATGCAAGCCTTTCTTGACAACCCATAAGATGGAGATAGTGTCGAAAACGTATTCTAAGTATTTTATAATGTCAACGCCGGGAAAAAGTTTGAAGATCAGTGGAAACCAGTACTTCTCAACCCTTGGGTCGCGCCCCCACAAGTGGGTCGCAGTAATATTGTTATTCATTTTGTAAAAATTCCATGAGGTCCTGTTGATACTAAGTATTCTATTGCCGGGGTGGGCAACTAACGGCCCGTGGGCCAAATGTGGCCTGCCACAGCGTTTTCAGTGGCCTGCAGAAGCATTTAGGATAATCTTCAAATCTGAAATTTCCTCCAACTTCTCATAGTAAATTTTACTGCTGAGGCTATAAATCGGGACTTTCTTCTACTCCCATAAGAAGGTACGGCCCTCCGCTAAACGCGGCCTTGTCAAAGTGGCTCCCAAGCAAAAATAGTTGCCATCCCTGCTCTATTGCATAATTATATTTCTAATACAAAAAGTCTTGTAGCAACCAATTACTACAATGACCATTGTCATTGTGGCATCACAATCCTCATCTGTGTTGGTCTTGGCCGGCGATGTGCTAGATATAATTAGTGGTTGTGATTCCTGCTTTGGACTTTTTAGAAAAAATGTGGATCTCGAATTTGAACATTTTTGTTATTCTGTAGCTGGCAACCGTCTCTGTGACTTCTTTGGTTTGGTAAAGTGGGCCGCTAGCTATACGTATCATACGTTACCGTTAATATTTGGGTCGTCGCAAAAAAAGTTGAGAAGCGCTGCCATAAACAATTCAGATATGCCGTCGCTGTGATACGATTTTCGTCATTATGGACAGCGCTGTTCCAGTTCCGCTTGGTACTAACGGTTCATTAAAAAATTACCCGTTTCAGGGTGATTGATTTGGAAGAAAACAGCCAACTAACGCCAGTATCTAAACTCTGACAAAGCTATTAATTTTTTTTTTCATTCGCACAGCAACTACTTATTCCCAATTAAAGCCGCTTTCAACGTTGTGTACATATAAGAAGTTAGTTAAACCTTGAAAACGCAACAAGTCACTAGATTATGCTATTTTACGTAAATCTAGCGACATCTTCCAAATGAACCCCGCAGCATATTCTCCAATAAATGAAAATTGAGATGCCTTCGAGAAAGAAGAACAAGCCAAATATAGTAGCTGGACCACTAATCATCAGTTTGGATACCACGTTTACACGAACATTACACAATATTACTCTTCCCAAGCCAACCGCTTACTCACCGGCGACAAAAGTTAATTGCAATTCGACGAAGTGGCAGCACTTCGATGAAGAGCATACCGCTGTCCTTCGCTACTGTCTCGACCAAGGACATCAGTGTCGCACGACAAGCGCGTGCTTTTATTGCCAAAGGAATGCCGCAGGGTCTAACGTTGGAAAGATCGGCAAAACCACCGGGCAAACATATACACACAACCCGACTTAAACCAAGAGCATCGTGCGGTCAAGCAATTTACTTGCCACAAGTGTTCCCATCAGCGATTTTCTCTTGAAAATGTGCCAACAGAAATTAATACCGAACTGCTGCTCGCGGTGAATGACTCCGAGCAAAAGAGTCTAGAGAAAGGAATTCTTACCACTTGCGACGCGCTTGTTATTAGCTGGAATAACGCCACAGACAACGAAAGAATTTGTAAGCTGTTAGCAGTTATTTATTCTGGTGGGGTTTACGCGTGTATTCAGCCGAAATCCGTCTGCAATATTAAGGCATGCGAGAACGATAAAGCTGCTGACTTGCTAGTGAAGGACTCGAGTTATTGCCAGAGCCAATTTTTCAACCTGCTCGGCTGCGTAAACAAATGTTTAACGGGTGGTAAAGAAGTATAACAGCGGTATTTCGCGAATTCGACTACTGTACACATTGTTCCAGTCAAACGAACGCTGAAAATGAGTTTGGCTCACTTATTCTGGATTGAGGCCAAGGAACGGTTCAGTTGTTCAAATCTGCTGAACTCGGGCGTGCTGTTTACTGAGATATGCCTTTTTTAATGTAAACTTTTGCCAAAGGACATCTGGATTGGCGATTTCGCCAGGCCACCTGCTCACGCACAAGTCTCGGCTCTGCATCGTGACATGAAAACTTGCGTGGGTGTTCATAAAACAGTCACCTAAACAGACAAAAGTTGTTTCCTTCAATGCTTTTTTTAGACTGCGGTGATTGTGCTCAAATAAAAGGTTTTGAAATGAAATTTCCATTTTTGCCACGCAAGTGCATAAAAAGTTACACCATCGTGGAACTTTTGTAAGACAGCTTTAAAACAACCAAATGATAACAGTTATTCGGACTGAAAATTAAAATAAGCACTCACGCGAAGTTTGCCGGGGCAATAAGCAAACTGAGATGAACACACAGAATAAGGGCAGTGCTGGTAGGAAGCGCGGCAGTCCTCATTATACTGCATAACAGTCTGAAAAGGAAGTTGTGGCCCCGTCTAGGCAAGTTCTTTCGCCTGAAAGATACGGTCTACTGGTTGGAATAGGAATATTGCTCTGTTTCTGGCCAAGAACCACGGATCGTGATCTGTTTGTTGATACGATGAAAGGCGCTGCACTTCAGATTTTCCAGGGTCGCTGGCGGAGGGTTCTGTTCAGCAAGATCAAGCTGTTCCGGTCATCACTTAGCGATCAAAAACTGGCAAAGAGACAATCCAAGCCGACACCAAACAGTGAGCTGCGACTTGCGTCCTCTTAAGCAATGGACCACGAATCCTCCAGGTATTTTACTTCGAGATAAAGTTATTTGCTAGATATCTTATTCTTTCATTTCCTGTTTAAAAAACATCGCCAGCAGTTCAATCAAAACAGTTCATTGAAAATGCATAACGGTTGAGAACTTTGATGCCGGTGTGTCTATTTTGCGATTTCGGAATAATGTTTACACAACAATCCCATTGCTATAGCAGTGCTTCAAAACCAACCTTGCGGATTCATAACGTATCGGCCTTGGGCTTTCATGACGCAGGTTTCCGGCATTTCATAGCGTTGCCATAGTGAGTTAGACTTTTACTCCAACCGCAAGACGTTAACTAAAGTCACCAACTTGTAACATTACACCAGCGCGATGACGACGCTTTTGTTAAAAAGATGCGCTTCTTTGTCAAAGCTATCTGGCTTTGACTTCAGCTTGTGAAAATAGAAAACACTGTTCCGACCTTCCTTATGATTTTGGCGTGCTCGCCTTCAACTGGAATCTCAAAATTGCCTTCGACCACTTCACCATGTCGTGACGGGCTCGCTGTCAAGCGGAAAAAACTCACACTGATGCACTCTTTGACAAATCTGCGCATTCAATCGCCAACCTCTTGCGGTTTGAGTTGAGAAGCTACCTGACGACATAACTCCAGTGTGCGGTCCCATAACGTTGGCTCATTCGCTGAAAAAGTAGTTGAGCTGGTGTGGTCATTACTGCGCTGATCGCACAAGTTTTGTAGGGAAGATAACCAGCGTATGCAAATCAGTGATGCAGAACTATTTTTTCACCAATCGACGTCGTTGGAAGTTTAGAACACAGTGACGTAATCTGCAATCGTTGCAGGAAAAAACGCGAGAGAAAAACACTGACGTTTATTGCATCCACACTAAACTAGTAGTTCTCAACCTGGTTTGGCCCATGGATCATCGTTTAAAAAGTATCCGATGGACTACTTTGGTAAGCTGCCCCGTCATGAACTAGTCGAAACTGTATTGCACATAGGTCAGTTAACTCAACGGCATGTTCAATCTCCCTAAGAAAAGTCCTGTGGACCACAAGACCACCGGTGGTCCACCTCGACCACGTTGAGAATCATTGCACTAAACTAACGTTAATGAAATTCATGTACCGTCCAAACGAGGGTCAGCTATGCGATGAATTTGGTGATAGTTTATAGATCTGACGCTTGAGCTATGACTCGGTAACAGAATGACCAACTGCTTTGCTTTCTTGAAAAGAAAACGTTCATATTTTCACAGCCATATCAATTGAGACATGGCGTTAAAAAACATGTGAAAGCGTTCTGCAAACCACCTTTGCTCCCACCAAGTCCTGAAGCCCTGCTAGCTCTTTACAAACAAAATCTGCTTTCTACTCTTAACCAAGGTTATCCTTTTAGTTTTGTCTGCATTGAGTAGGAACACAGATTTCATTGAGCCTGCATTTGCACAATATTCTGTTGAAAAAATATGCACAATGAAAAGAATAAAAGCAAGCATTTTGTGGTAAAGCAATCATTTTGTGGTCAATCAAGGCTTACAGCTTTAAATTAGCCAACAACAGGCATTGCCCTGTTTTACTTCTCATTGCAAAATGTACTCATTTTTAGGTCTCGTTAGATATTTAAATGCACTGAAGCTGGCGTTCAACTGCACTTCGATTGGTTAGTTACACGAACTTGCAGGAGATTTGAGTTTGCTTCTGAATACGTATTGTCACAAGGCAGGCCGCAATCCTCCCAAAGAAAATTTACACACGTCACAAAAACCACCTTGAAGTGAAGTAACATATGTTGTTCTACTAACAACTTCAATCCCCAAATTAGGTGCATTTTGTATATTTGCTTCCAAAAATAAAGCAACGCAACGACGAAACGCACTTCTAGATTTGCGACTGAGGTCTCGCTTGCTGTATCTGTACAAATTAAAAAAGCATACTCTTTCAACAAAATTTTCTTGCTGGAGCTGCGCGTTACAACTTTTCCCCGTAATATTACTTCTTTTCCAAGCAAGATCACTTCTTGGCACTCATCTACCTGCTGCTCGAACGTACCCCTGTCTTCCAGTTGCTATTTCCATGTTAAGGCCGGCATCAAGGCGGGCTTTTCCTTCGCAATTCCCCGCTTGACTAGGTGCTGAAAGCCGAGGATCCCGACAGAATAATAGATTTGCTGCGCGCTTTAAATTTGGCCACGACCATCGACATCTACGCCGAGCGTACGCAAATCAACCGCTTAAACGTTTTTCGCGACTTTAGCGTTCGGTTCTGCCGTAAGTGGTGTCGGCAAACTCAACCGCATCTGATGTCAAGTTCGGACCGTTTTGAAGTGACCAGCCTTACTCTTGAAATATACTGTTGTTTCGTACGACTTCAAGCAACTTCAGAGTAATTTCAAAAATTCTCTCAGAATGATTGGGTAATTGCACATTTGCTTAATGCCAGCGGAACCAAATAGTGAAGCGTGAAAATTCTGGTTGTACAAGTGCATGTGAAAGCATCTGACAAGCTCAAATTTTCCATTCCTCACTTCAAAATTTGTGCAATCACCCGAAGGAATTAGCTTAGGTTGGTTTTCACGGATGGCACAAGCCGGGGTGCAATCGAATTTGGTTGTTTTTCACCGGTCGACCCGTCTTTATTTTAAGGAAGTCTACACTTCACGCCACGTTGAAAATATGCTCCGCATGGGATATAACATGAGTTGTGTGGTCAGTTTCGTTTGGTACTGGTTGGATGATTTAATTGTTATTCTTTTTCATTTCCAAGTTGTGCAAAAATTGTCTGTAGCTTTGCCACACTTAAATGGCTCGAAAATGATGTCAAAAAACATGCTACGATATCTTAGCTTATCATCACAAACTTTTTATCGCAGCTCTCCTTTCACAAACTTATACATGAAAAAACCTGACACAATCAGAATCGCTAAATAACAAAATAAGAAGGTAGGATCTTCTCGTGACCCTTCTCTAAACCTGCGAAATGATTTTATAACTTTAAAGCGTGTCATCGATGCGTGACAATAGTTGCCGAAATGATCTGATCAGTTTCCTTTCCAGCATATAGCCTTATTTTCAAAAAAAGTTCAGTGTGTCCGTCGTATCATCGAAAAGATGATTCTACGCGAGCGGCTGACGCCAGAGTGCATCACTGCGAGTGACGTAATATGCACGAATAAACCAAGGTTTTGCCGTTTATTGTAGAAATTCAAGATTTACGTTTTGCAAAGACTGCGAACATTTATCTTACAAGTAGCAATAGGAATGACTGATTAATACCTGTCTACGCCTAGCTGTCTGAAAATATGCAACGTTAACTGAACTTTACACGGCCAAGGAGCAACAGCGCCTGCTAGCAGCAAAGGAAACACTACAAAACATTTTTGAAAATCACGAGCAGGAAAGTGAACCTAAATGCGGACGAAAATAAACATAGTTTGGGTTTAGGTGCATCGGGTCTGGCCATGGTCCTGCGTGTGAGCTTGCTGTGCGACAGGCACACAGGCGCCGAGAAACGCAGATTCTTTGTAGTCTCGGAACCTGATCGTCAGAAGCCGTCAATCAAGCCCAGAGTTCTCCGAGCTTCCGCAGTAGACACGTGTAATTAAAAGCATGCTTCGCTGTAAATCACCAGAGCAAACTTATGCGAAACGTCGTGTGACGTTGCCGCCCGGACGCGCCCGACCATCGTAGCAGAATCGCACACGTCTATTTGCGTTGATATATTCAATCATTACGTAGTTGCGAAACATGCGCCATAGCGCCGGCCGATGATTCGCGTTGGCTACTGTTGCTCGTCCTTGTAAGATTTGTTGATTTGAACACAGCCACTGTTTTTGTGGGAAAGTTGCCCGTCGCCGTCGCGGACTCGCCTTCCACAAATCCTCCACTCACACATTCGTTTGTTGCCACACTGGATGAAGCCAGTAAAGCATGATCTAACTAACAAGCTGCAGAGTTTCAAATACTGAAAGTTAAATGTGATCTTTCCATTGACGTTTGGTTTTGATTGTATTTAAAGCCAAATCAGTATGACTTCTGACACGAATTATGAAAGTCATAAGCGCCAGTTCCCACACGCAGGAAAAGAGTGTAGGAGAAGGCCGCTTATTAAACTCAACTCTATTCATCAGAGCTTGGGAAAAAACGTAATTGAAATCTTGCTTTATCAAAAGCAGCAAGCACAACTTCATAACACTAGGTTTTGCTCAGATTCACTTCACGCCACACGGCGCTGTTTACATCGGACATATTTAATTAAAGCCACACGACGTGTGGCGTCCACAGGGACAAGGCAATGGAAGAAATTCCACTACAGTAAAACACGCGTAGCACAGTACAATAGGATAATTTTCCAAGGAGTCCCTCTACTCATAGTTCTTCAATTTTTGTAGTATGCTGGATACTATACCAAGATGTGCACTTTTGTGTCGTTGAACAATGTTTATGGGTTTGTAAAACTTCTTTTCGCACAAGTTATTCAGTCTGGAGCATGTAGATGGAGTAAAAGCTGCAATGTAGACCTATTGCTTGAAACAAGGTTTACTACGTACAGTCACAATCGACAGCTCGCACGTTTCTGTTCGTTGTAAAATGATATACTTTGTTTAAAACTAGTGATCATTACTTTTCCATTTAATTACGTCTTCGTACAACCTTTGTTCGTCTCCTACAGTTTAGAAGCAATTGGATTAATGTTAACCACAAACCCATTTTTCCTTTTTCCAGCAAGGTTCGTAACAGGCAACTAGCTTGAATCGGTCAGCAATTTTTTTAATAGGACATCGATTTCACGTTAACACCACGCATCCTCAGACGCCAAATCGGTTCGTAATAATAGGATATTGCAGGTCGCTTGTGTTGCGGAGTCGTTGGCAGCAGAGCCACGAAAAGTGGCTGAAATAAAGTGCGGCGACGCACAAAGCCTGCGCTGCCCGGATTTGCCAGCCATATGCAGTCGAACCGCATTCATTCTTACTCAAGTGGAACAAAGGCGAAATTCGCGCGGAACGAAAACGGCATCTGACAAAACAAACTGGAGTAGATGTTGGTGCCACTTTGTCATTCGCTTCGCCACGCGACGTAACTGGCACACGAGCGACCAGGTCGCTCCCGCGTCCAAATGGGCGTGCCGTGGTTTCCAAGCTAATGTTTAGCGTATCAAGGATTTGCCACCATTTGATGCTCCTAACTTGAGGCTCGCGTCGAGCTGCCAGAAGGGGGTTTGTTGGCTCAGTCCAGGGAGACACTCTTGTTTGGGGTTATAATCACTCGAGTGCTGTTGACGCATAGGTACAGTACTCTATCTCAGTTTGCATCACTGGCGATGCAGGCTGTCATCAGAATAAACTTGANGCTGAAAGCAGAAACACGAAACAAGCACAGCGCTACCGCAGTGTAGAGTTGCACTCTGCTGCTGAGCTACACCTTTTCTCACACCCGATGACCCCTTGAGGAGCCTCGCCTCTCAACATTTTCTGTAAAAAAGTCGGATGGTTTTTACAAAAAAATTCAAGAGCATAAAAGTGTCAGAGTTACACAAATCATGAACTCATCACCCTCGTAAACCTTGAGAAAATTTACAAGATGCCAAAAAAGGTCGGCACTCCCTAAAAAAGCAGCATGTTTTTAGGCGTAAAACCCGCAAATTGGTTGATTTAAATGTCTAGGACTTGTCTTTCTACAACTGTTCCAAGCTTTCAGCGTCTATATCCATCTTTGATTTGGGCTCTATGCTCCTAGCGAAATCGTGTTTCAAAATAAACTCTAACATAAAAACTATACTGNACAATATTTTCCCTTGCGCCACGGTTCTCAACAGAGAACAGCTCACTTTCATTTCTCTCCATTAAGATGAAACGATTCAGCTTTGATCATGTAACGTGTTGCTGTAACTTCTTGTAGCAGGAATACCACATTTAGTTGATGCGAATTTACAAAACGTCAGGGCATTCACGAGGATTTTGGTGTATTGTCCACAGTGGTAATGTAATCAAAGATTCGCAAAAACGGTTTGCATTAGTAGCAAGCAGAGGACATAAAATGATCAAAAAGGGAAATGGCAAACCGCTAGTAAAATTGAAAACGCTCTTCTCCAACCGTTTACTTTCGGATGGATTCTTAATATCTATACACAATTTACTTTTTATTTCAGGTTATACTGTATTTATCTTAAGGGTTACCAAGCCCCAACAGAAAAGAAATCTGGCATTTCGTGAAAATCACAAGTTGCTTGTCATGAAATTATGGCAAAAACNTAAAACAAACTCACTCTCAGGAAAAAAAACATTTAAATTGTAATTGAACGTTTTGCAGCTCTTTAGTTAAATACTGCACCAGAGCAGAGCTCCCTTTGCTTTATAAAATCTGCAAATTCAAGACAATTTTTAGGTAAGGAAGTGAAGCAACCAACCCTAGAAGGCAGGGTATAACACTTGTTCGACCGTGTTTAACCCCTTAATGTCTGCATTATCATCCACTTGTTGAAAAAATTATTTCTACTCAAAATTATTATCAAATATGAGCCTAAAAACTAAATTGTGTGTTATTTTCCTATTCTAAGCTTCATTG
>JGI24021J15306_10004578_pt1 | contig 16129 bp, 16 predicted proteins | sample Ectturendosymbi1_FD_15306 | JGI IMG/M metagenome (IMG submission 15306) | reverse complement strand
GGCGCGAAAAAGTTAAGGGGTTCGAAAAAGTTAAGGGGTGCGGAAAAGTTGAGGGGTGCGGAAAAGTTGAGGGGTGCGAAAAAATACAGATACATTGCTGGGGACGCAACGCCATCACTGGCTTCCTATCCCGATGAAAAATATGAGAAATATGTGCGGTTTGCACTCGCAGCCCACAAAGCTAAGGACAGAAATGTAAAAAGAGCAACATGCATAACAGAATGACACCGAAAACGCTAGTACTGTGTGGCTCCAGTCAACACACGGTCTTTTAGGAATAGAAGTGCCTGTTGTATAATCACAAAGGAACATTACCCAAGGAAATCTGTAGCAGGTGGCAGATTTGAGTCTGGCAACATGTGACTACGACGTGCAGTTAATTAAGTGACAGGCATTCGTTTTATTCGACACCGTTCAGAAGGATCTGCGAAGTATCTTGTGTGAAAAAATTGGTTCAGAACCATTGTGGGAAGAAGGCCACAGGATAGCGCTTCTTCCAAATGCAAATTTGTTTGAATAAAATTTACAAATTTGTTTGAATAAAATTTACGCTTCGCCAATTCGACTTTTTTCTGTCCTTTTTGCGCAACTATTTCGTGTCTTGTCGATTCGATTGGAGCCAAGCAGTGAGTAAATGCTTCCCCAAAACATGCAACTTGTTTCATAGCAAACATGCACCAATACAAAAGCAAGATGAACGTTGTGTTGTGGTGATGGTAGAGACCTTGTTTTTGAATGTATTGTAAACTGATATTCAAACTCATTTACTATGACTCGACAGGGGAAAAAACACAAACGGAATTTGAGTCACAAAAGCATTCAAGAACAATTTTAGAATTATCCCACAGCCGCATTTCCAATATTTTATTGAAAGAATTCATAATAAGTTGCAAGAATGGAGAAGATCCGGCTGCTTAGTTTTGTGGACGGCTTCAAATTATAGCAAAGCGACTGACCAAACAATAGTAGTTACCATCTATTATTCTGCACGGCACCAAATTACCATCGCTTATCATTGCGGCAAGTCTGAAGCCAAATTAAATTCGACTTTACATTCCCGCAAGCGACAGGGAACACATCCCACGGAAGGTCATGTCGGGACACATGTGCGAATTTTCAATGTAATGAGCCCCACGAACAGCAAGATCGTATCTACCGATAAAGTTTTGCAAACAAAATGGGAAGGAGGTCCTGCCCGATTAGATATGCGTCTATCTGACCGGTGTAGATCGCAACTCACCTTCGGATTCCCCCCACTTTCTTTGGCCGCATACATCAGCTGCAATGCCGACTCGGCCAAGGTTTTGCTGTAATCCAAGATGTCCATCTGTCGCTGGTGGTTGACTGAATTGGAGGCGGCTCCGACAGTGGCATCTGCCAGTGGTTCGAAGTAGCTGGCCATTTGCGCGACCTGCAAAGCACGGGCTGCGAATTATCCGGACGTCTGCGAACGAATGTTGCGCTTGGATCCCTCGCTGCAAATGCTAACTCGCCATTTTGGGTAAAATCAACTTTATTTCAATTGATGAAAAGACTTAAAAACGGCAGAGAAGATGTCACGAGCGTGTTTCACGGATTGCAGAGCAAACCCTATGCTGAATAAAAAGCAATCCTCCTTCGCTTTCTTACCTGCCTTCCGAGCTGGGCCGCGTCTCCCTTGGCAGCAAGCACCAGGGGGTCTACCAGCGTGCTGATCTGGTTCACCGTGTCCACAACCTGAAACAAAACTAAGTGTGTAAATCTGTTTTGCCCGATCAGCAGGTAATGCCGTTATTAACAGACATTCAACAGTTTTCAGGTTATCAACAGAAAACTTGGCAATATTTTTATGAGCAGTCTTCGGAATGATTATTTCGGTCTGACCGCGATGCAGCGACGTCGGCGTTTACCCCCCGAATAACATATGCAAACAACGAAAAGCACCTTAGCTTGAAATCCTTTCAGTGTGTTGTCGCCTCTCGCTGGCAGACTTTGGTCCATGGCCGATAGTGATGCGTTGTTGAGGAGTTTGATTGACTCATTGATGGTTGCTATGGCGTCGTCGCATTCTTGCTGGCCAGGGGCGTTGTCTCTGCGCAGGTAGACAAGTTAACGCAAAGGTACAAATCGACGCGCGAGGCGGATGCGTCCGTTTACTACGTCATTGTGGCGCGTAGTGACGTGATGTAATTGTACGTGCGGGAAGTGATCCTGGGGGAATGACGGTGCTACCACCCGCGACCCTCCCAGAGAAAAAGCGGGTATGAAGATGAAAATGATAGGTGAACACCAACACTAAAGCTGTTTAAAGCAGATGCAGTCTGAGGTTTTCTAGAAAACCAATGCGAACAGCAACCAACAACCCAAGCCAGTCTACCTGATATTTGCAATGAGCTTTTTGATTGAATCTGACACCACCCGCGAATGTCCGGCCATCACCTGCCAGGTTGGCGGATCTTTCGGATTGTTGGCGAGTTTTCTGGCGGTCTTTATCAGCTCGCACGAACTTTCGAGCATTTGCTTTCCAGAATCAATGATTGGCTGCTGGGCTTGGCGCGCCTGTAAGTAAATGATGGAGTGTCGTGCTTAATTTCTTTTGTCACATGCGCACAGTGAAATTTGTCACATGCGCACAGCGACAAAAACGGGGTTGAAGAATACAGACACCATTGCAACCTACTGTCTGACGAAACAAAGAACTTCAAGCATCTTTTACCTTACAAATTGACTACAAATAGTGATACAAAGTGAAAGACTACAAAGATCACTACTTCAGTGGCAAATAACAAGGCCATCCCATGCCGACCTCTTCACTGATCCTGGCAGGCACGCTGGCGAACTCAGGGTTGGAGGCGAAGGTGGTCAGGCTCTCCACTGCGTCGGTCAAAGGTTTGGTGGCTTCGGCGCAATTCGCTCGGTTCTCCTCAGAAAAGGTCCCATCCAAAGCCTGAGTGACAGAGTCATGGCATAAGGCTGAGACATGCTTCACAAAAAAGTGGAAAAACACACAGTAGAGAAGTGTCAGAGACGATAGACATTGAAAAATCGATCTTGTACGTGTGTCTTTTACATTACTTGGCGTGTCAAAAGGTCAAATGCATTGAAAAGAATGAGTTGAACCACGGAACTAAGTCGCGCAAGTAAGCAAGCATTGCGTGCACCGTCGGGTATGTTTAACAAGGCAGAGGCTGCTTGCAAACCTTTATCGTGCGAACGAGGTTGGCGGTGGCGTGGGCGACCTCCTTGGCTGACTGGACGAAGTGTCTTCGCGCGACGGCGTTCGTCGTCTTGTTCGACGCCACTCTGCACACGTTGCACAGCGCCGACGTGTGTTTCGCAACAATGGTGGCCGCGGAGAGGACCTGGGGGGGAAACGGGGGGCGTCAAACTGGAAACCGTTGTTATCCATGACGTCACTAGAAGCACATGCGTGCTCCTCGCAAACGAATTTTTGCACAAACGAATCCGTTTTGCTAGACCAGAACAAACGGATCGGCGAATGTCAAGACGCGTGCTCGCCTTACAGTCTACTGCATCTTCAAGTCGCGTGACTTCACTCCACAGGTGAAAGACGCAAGAAATCAATCACAGATCTTTTATAGGAAATCGATTTCACGCAACACTGCGCATCGTCAGCCCTTACATATGCAAGAAATGCTAACAGGTGTTAAACGCTGGATGTCTCACGCAAGGGCAGAGAAAGTAAACAACCTCAAGACTAGTGAAAACTCACACAACACCAAATGATCGTCTGTCTTCAGAGCAGAACGCCACTACCTGAGTTTGGTTGCTTGAAGGGTCGACCAGGCTCTGGCAGGCCATCTGTATGGCCTGATTGGCCCGGGCAAACTGCGTCTGGTCAACCAGGCCCTGGGTTCCGGCCTCGCTATTCGGGTCAGCGATGCCGACCAGGTAGGCGGCCTGCGCGAAGATAAATAACAGTGAGAAAGTGATGAAGAAATCGCTTCTGGTTGATGCCAATATACTGGGTGTGAGGCTTTGTTGGATGGAGACAGAGAAGTGCTGAGTCATTGCAATGCTCGAGACAACAGATCGTTAGTCATCATCATCCACATGGACTCTTAAACGATGAAGTGTGACCTCCACAAATTTTATTCAAAATCCACCACATCTGCACTGCCTTGCACGGCTGGTAAGATTTGAGTGTTCACACCCACACAAAACGTTGTCGCTATTTTTAACAAATAGTTCACGTTTGATGTAATCACAAATAAAACTTACCACCATGCTTTGCGAAAAACAATGGTTTGAAAAAATATTAAAACTTGTTCTGGAAAGTGAACATCTATATCATTCATGTTTGCCACCAAAGCAAGACTACAACAACGTAAATTTGGCATTTGTTGCCCTTTTGCTGGCAATTCTTTTCCTTCTGTGCACAACATCCTAAATCAGTGGTTCTTAAGGGGTGAATGAAACCCTGGGGGTAAATTTCATCTTCCAAGGGGGTAAATTTACTGAGCCATAAATTGCAGCCAAGGCCAATTTTTATAAATCACTCTAAACTGTAAGAGTTTGTTAATTTCGTATTTTGAATAAATGAGCACCATTGAGTGTATCGGGGGTAAATTTGGTAATATTGTTTGATATAAGGGTAAGAACGTAAAAAAGGTTAAGAATCACTATCCTAAATCGTTGTCTGGTGCACTACGCAAAATATGCCGTGACAAGCAGAATATAACAAGATTTCACCGTTGGGCATATGACATTTTATGTCCGCAAATTACAAACGCATAGACTTTGCAGAGTCCCAGCATGCTTTGCGGCTGTGTTGGAGAACTTTTTTTTATGCCTGGTTTCATCGGCGATGACTTCTTAAAGCACGTTAAAGTTCCGCAGTTCCTTCTGGTCGTGCTTGACCAGCAATAAAAACGCACTCGTGTTTCACGTTCAGCTACTAACTACCACAATGTAAACTTATCGACCAAAGATTTGCAGCGTTGAGACCGGAGGAAATTCTAACCCACCTGGGCTGCAGCTTCTGTCAGACCGATCAGGGATTTCTGTGTGGCGGTCACTGCCTCCCCAAAACTTTCCAGCTCGCTCGCCCTGGCGTGCTGCGTGATCCCGCTCATGGACTCCCCCAGCAACTTGGAGTTGTCCATGACGCTTTCCAGACAATCGAAGTACGAGTTGTCATTCACTGGCTCGTTCGGGTTCTCCAGCATCTCTTTCACGGTCTGCACGCGAAGGTTTTGATTTGAAAAAAGTGAAAAACCAACAACCTGACTGTTCAAATAAACAATATAAACACAAAATAGGAAAGAAACCAAACAAGACATTGAAGTTCGTCGATCACCACCAGCCTGTGCTCGACGGTGAAAAAATTACAAACTGTCGGAAAACAAAAAATACGTTTTTTTATGAAATTACTTTTTGCAAATTCAGCGTATCTGTTTTCCATACAAATAAATTTAGATGTTTTCAATACATGATTTTTTGAGACTTTGAACAATAAAACTGAAAACTTCAGACAAAAAACAGTTGTTGCAGATTTTTTTTTTAACATAATTGCCTGTTTTCTATAACGTTAAAAACTAGGGAAATAACCGCAAAATGGGGTTTTCCACAAATACCGCCGACCTTAAGCTGTCGTAGAGCGTTGTCGCATTCCTTCTGTCCTGGCGCGGTCTGCGTGCAGTGAGTGATCAGGTTGTTGATGCTCTCCGTCACAGCTCTGCACAGAAACGACACGAACGTCACAGGCAAGTGGAGTACGTTGTGTACTGGCAGGTAACCGTGGTTATACAGGCAAACATCGAGTTTTGTTTCAAAACATTTCTACACTGAAAAGCCGCGCTTCCGTTGTTGAACTAACTCCTACAAGAAAAGGCAACGACATTCTCAACATATCTACTAATCACCTCCCTGCACAATCGGGCAGCAATGACAGGAAACCGCACTATTCGAGGAAATAGCAAAACCGCATTCGCACCAAAGTTTACAGCTTCGGGTTTCTAAGAACGAAACAAAAAAGTAATAACCCGAAAAGTCCAGCGAGACTTCAGTTCCAGAAATAAGTCTGTTAGCGAGCTGCAATCCGAAGCGCAAACAACCCGATTTAAATCTGGGCGTCACGGAGTGAAGGATATTTCCAACCATCAAACCTCACCTGGCGGCGGCGGCAAGTTGGTTCTTGGCATTCGGAGCCCCAGGATCGGCTGATAAAGCTTTGGCGGCAAGCAGCAGTTTGCTCGACGCCATTGATATGCTCTTGAGGTTGCCGACCACCTGGTTCTGGTCTTCTTTGTCCTAGAACGATCACGAAATCACGTAAATGGGGTTAGGAAACAAACAACTGATCACTGTGCCTACGAAGGTTGATTAAGAAGTTATAAAAATTAGACGGTGGCGTTTGTTGGCTTATCCCTGGTCGGTCTGGTTCGCTTTGGATCGGAACTCTGTGAAGACCTTCAAAACTTAGGCTGTCACTTAAAAAAATTTAAAACTGAAAAATTTTTCAATACAATACGAGGTCTAAAATTGACTGGAAATGTGCTCTTTTTATTGGATATGCTCAGTTAAAGCAACAGACCTACATCTTCCCACATTTGTTTCGATTTCAAATGAGCGAAATCCTGCCATTGCTGGGGGGTGTTCTCCCCTTTTCAGCGACCTCCAATTATTCAAAGTTTTTGTCCCCAAGCGCAAACCTGAGCACTGCAAACCTATTTTCGTTCCAAGTAACAATATTTCGCTCTAGTCTCAGCGATCCTTCTCTGTAGTCGGCCACTTGAATCGTAGATTTAGACAATTAACTGAGACTTTAGGTTGGGCTTTTTAACCTTTCATTTAATATTACTGCAGCTCTTTGACTGACGCAAAACAAACGCAGTGCATGATTTGTCAACAAGTTGTGGATCGGTCTGAACCAATAGCAAGCGACAAATGGGCCGGCCTGTTACGATAAGGGTTAAACAGAAACGTGAAAAACACAATCATCATTAAAGCAGCAACTCGCTCACCCTCGATTGTCCGGCGACATTGAGGCCAGCGTCGAGAAGATCCGTGAACCGTTCGTTGTAATTCGAACTGGACGCTGCGAGCTCGGACGGCGTGGCCCGGGACGCCCCGACCAGGTCGTTGGCCGCGATGCTCAGCTCCTCTGCCGTGCGGTTCAGTTGCGTTTGCGCGGACTGGAAGTTGGCGCTGGTGGCTGGGAACTGGTGGAACACGAAGGAGAGGCGGTTTAATGTGCTGCTGGAACACGGAACGCGTGTGTTGCCATGCTAGGCGTGCTTTGGAGTACAACACATGTGTGTTGTTATGTTGGATGTGCTGCTATAACATGACGCATGTGTGTATCCGTGTTGGGCATGCTTCTGGAACACGGCATACGTGTTGCTGTGGTGAGTATGCTGCCGGAACACGGCACATGTGTGTTGCCGTGTTTCAAAGCTTCTTCATCTACACTGTCAAAGAAAGCGCGGCGCGAGGACAGAATGATGTGAGGGCATGCTCAGTGGAAGAAAGCGGTCGAGCAAAGTGAAAAGTCACCTCAGCTTGTAGCTCAACACACTCCAGCCGGGCATACGACATGTTACGTGCGAGGATCTCATCCAGAAGCTGGACGGAAGCGGAGACGCGGAAGAGCAGGAAATTGAAAGGATAGAAAAAAGAGAAGAGGATATTTTACCGCCAACAATGACTGAGGAACTTTGTTTCTCGCGCGACACGAAGAAGCTGCTTTATTGCTTGTGTCATGAAGCGATAGCAATGTGTTGCGACAACAGCTCCAAATATAGATCGCAACAGTACGACGACACAGTGCAAGCGCTTCTTACTTTTCGTAAAGCAGGCGTTAGACAACAAGCAAGAGCCTGAAGTTCAGCCGTGCAATGCGAACAAGCACGAAAATGCAACAGCTAATGAGTGGGTGGAGTAAGCGCAGTTTATTGGTATTTCACAACAAACTCACCATCAAACGCAATATTTCACGCAACACGATCTTTTACGCATACGGAAGTCATGTCAACCTTTTTTGTAAAGTAAAAAGTGCACCATTTGTGCGACCGCCGCCAACCAAGCTATCTTACGTACTTGTCCAGAGAGCAGCCTCTTGCTACTATCAGCGATGTTCTTCAAAGCTTCGTCAACATCCCTCTGGCCAGGCAAGCAGTTGATGCAGTTGTTCAAGGCGTGCGAGACGGCCTTCGCCACCTGGAAACAACCAATAGGAAAGTGCCACGTCACGAACGCATCAACCGGAACCGACGCAACGTCGCGCGACGACATCCGTGAAAGAATTACCTGAGCGAGGCGCTGGCGGTTTTCGGGATTGTCTGGGTCTTCAACGGCCAGTTTGGCCTCTTGCATCAGATTTATGGACTTGTCCATCACGTCCCGGCATTTGTCGAGCAGGTGAAGTTGGGCCTGGAGGTCGGGGAGGTTGGCCGCGACGCCCCGAGCAGCGCCAACTAGTGTGCGCAGGGCGTTGGCGGTGTCGCGAGCGGCCATGCCGGTGTAGTCCTCGTTACCCTGCGAAATTGTTGGGGGGTAAAGAAGTTTGAACGATGCTTCTGTCAATGTTTGAGAAACGCGCTTTTCGAAACGGAAGCTTGGTTTGAAATGAAATTTTGTGAAAAAAAAGCAAACGTATCCGAGAAGAAGCAAGGAACAAAAAGGCCGTTTTTTTTGCACATATCAATCTGCGGAGCAATCTTTCAAGCGATGGCAACCTCCTCTTGTTGTTTTTTTGATTGAACAGTCATGTCTCGTTTCGATTCCAAGCACAACACACAGGGTTCTCACACATTTTCAAAACAAACATTTTCCATTCTTTTTGAATACCTTTTCAATACTAAATGATTAACTATCACTTATCTTCATTTTTCAAAAATTTGCTCATGGAACACAATGCAAAAAACATCTGCAAACTGTCATCAGCGATAAAGAACAAAATTTGGATAAACAAATGGCTGAATTTGGAATTTTCATACTTTTTCAATACTTTACGTATAAGTTGGCCAAATCCAATACTTTTTCAAGGTCTTGAAAACCACTTACACAATTCAATACTTTTTCCATACTTGGCAATGCCGCCTGGAAACATGAACAACGACTTAATGCAGCAGCACCAATCAAAAGCTAACCTGGGCAGCAGCAGTCAGCAGTTGGGCCATTGAGGCCCCGACTGTTTTGGACGTTGACCCGAGGTCCTGGGCGCAGGACTTCATCGATTGGCCGGGCAGGGCCTGGAGCTTGCCGTCCCTGGCGTCGGTGGAGTAATCGGACAGCTGGCGGTCCAGGGCCCGAACTGTCTCGAGAGCGGCGTCGATTCCGCTCGGGCCGCAAACTTCGCTGGCCTGGGGGGTAAAATGTAAATTGATGAAGTTTACGTCGCGACCGACACGCAGCGATCACAAGTCTTTTGCTGAGCGCGCAGAGAAAATGCGTTCCACGTTTACCTTTAATGAGGCCGTCTTGAGGTCGGCAATGGCCAGGGCCAGTTTCTTGGTACAGTTGGCCAGCTGCAGAGCTGTTGCTTGATCGCTGACGGTCGGAACGACTGCTTTCGAATATCCGACCATTTTTGTCCCGGGCTGAAAAATATTAATTCGAGCTGTTGTGGTAAAAGAAACCTTAAATGAAGCGTCGAAGAAGTATGGCTTTGAGGAGATCACACGATACGCTGATCAGAAGCTCATACAGAAAAAGGTTGAAAAGTAAACCAGAGGAATCACAAAAGCATCTGACAATCTTCACTCTGAGCGAACCCAGACAAGGTCCCACAACTGCAGAAGTGAAATTTCACGAAATACGTTATTATTAGAAAAAAGGTTGAGGGCCGGTGCACATGGAAGTGCACAAGGTTAGGGTTTGTGTATAAACAACGTTTTTTGACACCCGTAATGAGAGAAACTGTACAAGGTTTTGCGGCATGCATGAGATGCCGTAATTCTTGTACGCATGTTTTTCATTGCGATCTTGGCAAAACGCAAGAAGCTAATTTTCTAAAACTTTGTGCTTCGCGCGTGTTTTCGAACTGCAATTATTTTGAAAAGTATGAGCATCCACTGCACACAGCAAAATGTGTTGAATTAGTTTTCCAGGGTCGACGGACGCATACAACAACAAACAATCCTGCTTAACAAACCTAACACAGTCACCAAGCACGCGAAGTAACGTACAGTGCTTTCTTTTTACCTCACGAAGCTAATGCCTAACACGGTTTGGTTTGTGTGCGATGGCGGAGCTGGCAAGATGTTCTTTGCTTACACAGGCTTGGTGAAAATGTGGTTAAGAATTCAAAGTTGCGATATGCCGAAGTTTTGTAACGCAAGAAGTATGTGATTTACGACGCTGTAAACTGAACTATGCAGAGTCCTTTCTTCTGACACAGACTAAAAGTGAACGAAGGCTTCGCTCAAATCAGCGCAAGTATTGATCTCACGTGGTCTCCCAACCTGCAAATGGCGACTTTAAAGTCGGCGCGAAACATCTGAATCATTGATTACTTCCAAAAGTAACCTGTGTTTCAGCACCAACTTTCAGCTGAACCCATCAAACCTGATGTCATAGCACCAGGAGTGGAAACTAGAATAGAGGTTTTAGTGGAATATGTTTATTCGGCTTGCGATTAAACTCCCGGTGAAATCGAAGAACTTGTTGATCAAACGCAGTTTCGTGATGAAATTAGATCAGGGGAGGTCGAACTACGGCTTGCTGAAGACGATCATGCGCCCCCCCCACTCCCCAAGATGAAGATGTAGACTCAGTTTGTTTGCAAAGAACAAGAAAACATAGCGTCCTGCGCTCACGAGAGACGACGCTCTCCCGTTGTATCATATTAAATTCTGGATTAAGTTGAAGCGCCTGCAATACACACATCATTTCACCGCCTTAACTTATAACTAATTCGTGTCGCATTTGTTTTGATGTTCAACAGTTCTTTCAGACTAGCTCCTAATTAACCCAACATTAACAAACAGTGGTTTGAAGATATCTCTCCACTTAACACACGTATAAGTTTTAAAGCCGTGCGTTTCCTTTGTGACGAAACAAATGCTGTGTTTAAATAATTTAAATAAATCAGCACTCACGAACCAAACAGGCTACGTTTGGACAAATCTATTCAAGCAAGAACTGCAAAACAATGCAACTGATCTTGAAGCAACATTTGAAGCAACAGGAATGTGTGTTTAGGTTAACTTTGTTTTTAATTACTGCTGATAACGGAACCTTTTATTTCAGCGAATTGAAACATCAGTTATCTTGTCTGCCTTTCTATGCGGTCATTACGCTGAAAAGTTTCTCCATCCCTGGATTAGACGCAGGGAGGCTAAACTAGTTTGAACCCACTGGTGGATGGCTGATCAACATAGTCGCATCACAGCAGGCGTGTATCGTGGTATTACTCAGGTCGGCAAGGAACTGGGTGCGTGAGAATGAAAATGGAAACCCTGCTTAAAGCTATGCTCTAACACAGGGCCTCTTAAAGTTTGCCTCAATACCCTTGAGGGTACTGAGATTAAATATTGGGGAGATTCAACAGTGTTGGAAAATAAAGGCCAAATCTGAAGTCAAGTCCTCATTCTCTATGAACTTGCTTCCATCCAGATTGACTTTGACATGATACCGGTTGGATTTGTTAAAAAACTTTCGTGAAAAGGGGTATTCAGATTGACAAAAAATTGACTTTGGGGTATCGAGGCGTTAAAACTTCAAGGACCACTGCTCTAACATAACCATTTTGCGAAATCCCCTCAATTTTTCACCAATCAAGTTTTCTCTAAATAAATTTAGCAAAAGAAACACCAAGACGTCAGGCTGCGTGCACATGATGCCACGGTCTATTGCATTCACTGTGTTAAGGTCAGCATATGAGCATCCACCTATTAAACGTTATTGACATGGTGTGCGAAGACACTAGAACATTTTAAGATTACAGAAATTGTCTGAACGCATCATCGCGACAAAGAGAAAGTCTTACATTAACACAAATCCACCATCACCGAAGGGGAGGCCTCTTCACTTTCAACGTTTAAAATATTAAATGGTGAACATTGTTGTTTGATAAATCCCATTAAAGCCTTTTCTTCGACTATCATGTTTCACACCCCCCTAACATCACGAACCCTCTGTTCATTTTCAATGTGACGCCTGTTACGTGAACGATTGGTGTGTGCATTACGGGGGAATCCCCCACCTGAAGACGCAAACAGGAACGTCAGGGTCTTTGGGATGAACGTGAAAAAATTTGTGGGTAGTGTGAAGAGCATCTTTCAAAAATGGGCGCCAACAGTGCTTACGCGCGTGTGAGGGGTGAGCTGGCTCAAAATTTTTCGAAAACTGGTTAAATTACTATTTCGCCTTCAATCCAAGAAAGCGCATACTAAAAAAAAGGTTAGGTGCGCGGTAAGGCATTGTTTGGAGGAGGGATTGACCTTCCTGGTTTTGAAGGGAGGGTCCCAATGTGGTCGGATTGGAGAAAACTTCGCCATTTCTAACTTCATTCTAGGATTGCTTATAGTAACAAGGGGTGTGACGTTTGAAATAGTGTTAATATTTCTGTGCGCCTTCCATCAACAGCGCTCATTCACAGCAGTGCAGGCTCTTTACCGGCACGAAGTCGTTCGAGGCAGTGATGAGGTTCTGTTGCGCGGCGGCATTTTCCGGGTCATCCAGAGCTCCTCTTATGCCGTGCAGCAGGCGAGGTATGTGCTCGTCTTGCAAATTCTGTCGAGACGCAAAAACAAAACGAGTTAAATTCATAGAAATGAGAAGTTCACGCCCATCGAGCAAGTGGTTGTCTTCGGCCGGGGCTGACTTGCAATATCAACGCAACGCCAACTTCAACAAACGTTTGCGCTGAAGCATCTGGATGATGAACGGGCATATTTCTAGTAGACCAGTGGTTTCCACCGGTTCCTTGTCACGTGACCAGGGGCGTACCGAGGTCAGATGGCGCCAGGGTCATAAAGCAAGTTTGGCGCCCCCTGTGTTCGAACCTGAGGAAATTCAGGAGCAAATTTTACTGTATTGAAGAAAGTAATTGTGGCATTGTTGAGACTTTTTGGCGCCCCCCCGGAGTCAATCGGCGCCCGGGGAATCGCCCTCCGTTGCCCCCTCGGTATGCCCCTGACCGTGACCCACTATAGTAACCCATTACAACCGGAAGACCCCTGTTCGCGAGTTCCGTTGTCCAATCGCAGCCAACTTGTAAAAACTGGTTTCCATCAAGTGCATGTCAAAAACTTGTCCACCTCGTTGCGCCCCCCAAAAAGGCTCGCGACCCCGAAAAGGGGGTCGAGATGCCCAGGTTGACAAGAACCGTTCTAGCCTAACAACGGACCAACTGCTCTCAAAAAAACACAGAAAAACAATTCAACGAAAGACGCCAGCTCACCTTGCTGTGCGCGATCAACTGGTTCTGACTAGCCTTGTTGGTGTTATAGGGCTCGGCCGCCCTGGCAGCCGCGATGGTTTGGGTGGCAGCGGCAGCCGTCTGTTGTGCAGCGGCCTCCAGTCTGTGCACGAGCTTCTTCCGCAGGGCGTTCTGCGTAGCGGCGTTTGTTGCGGCGCGCAGATTTTCAGCGGCGAGCTTCAGGTTCTGTTGTTGCTGTGAATCGTGGGGGTTGTTGGCTGCACCCTGTGACGCAATCGCGGCACGATTAATGGGCGTTGGAGCACACTGTGTGTCTATCTACTGAAGCGCGTTGTTCGAATCACAACTGTAATTGCTGCCATAGCAACTGTTATTGTCACCGTAGCAACAGTACTTTTACGAACAGGGCAGTACTGTCATGAGACCGTGCAAGATCAATAGCCAGCGGCTTCGACAAAGTAGTGTAAGTCATTTTCCTACAAAAAAGCAGCTGAAAATTGTGAGAAGCAAGTAATATCTCCGCAGTTCAAGACTTTTCACAGAAGAACATTGGAGGTTTTTCTTGTTGAAAATCTTTTAGCCGTTGAAACGTCTCAATACAAAGTAACAAATATCAAAGAAATAGTAACGCCGAAGAAATCTGCCCTAAACCGAACTTCAAGCCATTAAGAAACTCAAAAGAGCATGCCCTGCACCTTCGCTGCCTCGACCATCTTTGCAGTGGCGTCAGCGAGCAGCTTTGCGGCTCCGAGCAACTTCTTCCTCCAGTCATCATCCGACTCCTCCTCGGCCTCGAGCTTGAGCATGTTGACGAGATCCGATGTTGTCTGGAAGAGTTTTTTTTGCGGAGTCGATGAAGAAAATAAGTTGGAAACACCTTTTCTTTTCGCAACAGATTCAATGAAACTATCTAGAAAGCTGGTTGGAAATTTAGAAAAGCTGAAACATGGGTAGAGTGAAACTAAAAATGCTTCAGAACTTACGATAGAACCATTTTCTCAAAGCAGTGCAAAGCTAAAATATCACAAAACCTTCTTTCCAAATTAATTTTTGAAACATTTTTTGAGCCGAAACAGCGCGTTTAAAAAACAGACGAAGAAGCGACAAAAGCAAATTCTTCAAAGAACATCATCAAAGAAACTTTATTCTGCGGCGAGCGTTCGAAAGCGCCAGGTACGGCCCCACCTGGCCGAGCAGCCTGGCCTGTTTGACCATGACAGCGGCATTCCCCATGCTGTTGCAAAGCCTGTCAGTCGCGTTCAGGATAACCTCGCACTGATCGTCGTACTTCCCGTCCACAGCGTCGGCACCCTGCCAGAAAGAAGTTTCGTTGCATCAGGGGGATGTAAAAGGAAGTGGGGGACAAAAGATTGACTTAAACAAAAACGGACGTTTTCAATTATTAGGCGTTAAAAAAAAGCCAGTGTCGGAGCTTTTTATTTAGAAGCAGAAAGACGTTGAAAAACAAGCAGGGTAAAGAGCTTGTTTGGCAGAACAGACGAAAAGCAACTTTCAGGACCTCATTGTTAGATCCTTGATCTCATTCCAAGCGTATCTACACTACCGCACGTTCCTGCACCATTGCTTGCGAGGAACCATAACAGTGTGACAGAGTAAGTCCAACCTAAACTCCGATTGGACAATCTTTGCGACTAATCTACAGTGCGTGGTTTGAACTGTACGAGTTGGTGAAACAAGTGGACAGCAAACCAAATCAAAACAAGAAACAGTCAACGAGAAACCTCAGACACTAACTCCTCGTGCTCACAACAACTCCCCCCCTGTTTTTCGCCCACGCCCCCTGCGAGGGGGAGGGCGCGTGTGCGAGAGGGATAATCCATCCAGCCACTGATATCGCGAGCTGTGCGGTCGCCCACATATCGCCCCGTTAAACGCTACAAGAAACGCGGTGGCGTTACGCATAGTGTGGCAAGAAAGGCGGTGGCGTTACGCATAGTGTGGCAAGAAAGGCGGTGGCGCTAACGCGGAACTAACCAGGAAGTAGCGCCTGCGAGGGAAATAACAATAGTTCGTTCTTACATCATAAACACAGTCGACCACCCGAGACACAAGAAGGTATTCGCGATGTCGTCTTGGAAGTTGATTGAACGATCGCGTTTTCGTGGAGTCAATTTTAACTTCAAGCGATCGAACATCAAAATACCCGCTTTATGTGGTTGATCAGGTCGTTCAGCGCTTGGCCAACATTGGTCGCGGCGGCGCCAAGCGCGGCCAGGATGCTTCCGTCAGATGTCGCCAGCTGCGAAGACTCGACGCAGCCGTCGACCGCTTCCGACACTTCGCGCGCGGCGTCGATCAGTTGTTCCTGGCACGACGGGTTGCTGATGGTCGGGGCCACGACCTGCGCGACGAAAGCAGCAAACGGGAAATCAGCTCGGCTGACAACAGAAACTCGACGTCCCAACTTGCGCGACGAAAGCAGCAAACGGGAAATCAGCTCGGCTGACAACAGAAACTCGACGTCCCAACTTGCGCGACAAAAGCAGCAAACGGGACATGAGCTCCGCTAACAGCAAAAACTCGGCAGCACTGACCCCAGTGGGGTTTTTCCTTTACCTTGGTGCAAGCCACTAATTGTGACGTGGAAAGCGCGCATTGGGTGGCGCTGCCGATGACTTTGTTCTTCATTGCCTGGTCGTCGCTGCTGTTGGCGACAGACTTGGCTTGGAGCACCAGGGCCGCGGTGGCGTTCGCGACCGCCTTGGCGAGTGTCATCAAAGTGTCCTGGGTACAAAATAAGACAGATTGTGAACCATTAGACTGTGTTCGCGGACTGGGGGG
>JGI24021J15306_10004577_pt1 | contig 16131 bp, 10 predicted proteins | sample Ectturendosymbi1_FD_15306 | JGI IMG/M metagenome (IMG submission 15306) | reverse complement strand
CCATTGATGCAACAGAAGATTATTCCAGAAAACTCCGGTCTTCACTAAGAATTTTCATTGCCTATAATAACGGAGAGCCGAGGTCGTCATTGCATCTCAGGAACGGCTGGTCATGACAACATGATCAGAAACGCGGTATGAAGTGAGGAGTGGATCGAAAAGCATTCTAAACCAGCAATGTTTCCTAATTTTTTGTTGCAAAATTATTGTCTTCACGGATAAGATAAAAACATCCTCTTTGTCTTCCGGTGAAACATGTTTACAATTGAAATATGTGGCTTGCCCATTTAACGCTCCAGGTTTTCTGTAAGCTTTTGAAGAATCATTCGACTGGGCTCTGCTTATATCCTTTTGCGATGATTCAAACTTGCATATATCTATATTCAAGTAACTGGTCTCCACAACGATGGAGGATTTGAATCCATCAGCAAATTATCTAAAATGGGAAATTGATGTCACGTAACACTACACATCTTCAGTCTTACAGTCTTATTCAAATAGAATCTCGTATATGCTTGACGACTCGTATATGACTCGTATATGCTTTCGCCTATAACTTGTTTGCGCAATCTTGCCTAACATGCCTTGCCGGGATCGGTGAGGCGATGCATTGCGAACAGCACATTGTTTTAGGACAAGCTGCGTGATCATATACAGTGGAGCTGCGATGATAAAGAAGAAGCTGTATAATTGTGTTCACAAAAAAAACTTGCAACAAGTTTCTGCACCGTTTACTGCTGAATTAGCCTCAATTCGCTATAAGGACCCCAATCGAAGCCCAGCCTAATATCAAGTGTTGCCTTGGGGGAGTTAATTGGAAAGATGAAAGCAGCCTGGTGTTGTGCAGCAAGGGTTCATAGCTTGTTATGAGGTGATGCAAAGCAGTTGATGCGCTTTAGCAAGGATCAATCATAAAGAGTGATTTTCCGTATGCATTGATAAAAATTTATTATCTAATCAATTTTTTTTCTTTTGAGAGAAATTTTTTTGTCTCTTCCAATATACCGTCCATGACATTCACATCTTCTCTCCTTTTATGAACTTGGTTCCTTGGCAAATTGTAGCACAACACGTGCAGGTGCAAACTTGCCGGAAAGTAGTTTTCTGGGATGTTCTTAGATTCTTTCGTGATCGTAAAAACGTTTCAAAAAAACTCGTTCACCATTGCATACGACGACGTGCACTACTTAATGCTTGCAACAAACTCAGTTTCAAAGATTTCCCTCAAATGATGCAGATCCTTTTTGTCATCGATATGGCGGAAAGAACAGTCTCCATACTTCCCATTAGCATCAATGAAGTGTGCACTGCCCACCAGTGAGACCACGGGTTGTTTGAAATAATTGAGACCTTCTTTAGCGTATTTACCCTCAAAGTTGCAGCAGCAAAGCTTGAAAGTAAATTGGAAATAAAACCTTCAGCTTGATTTTGGCGAAGAGAGCACTATTGCAGCGGAGGCCATTTGTTTTGTTATCTTCAGTAAATCCAGTTTATCTTGGAAAATACTTTTAAGTGGAAAAGACACTAAAATGTACTGCAAACATGAAGACGGCGTATTTTTAAGTTTTCTCAAAGCCCAGACTTTCAAACTCGGCATGCTGTTGAATAATAAAGCCAACCAAAAGTGCAAAGCAAAAGTAAGGAAAATGCATGAGAAAGTTTTTCTCCTCTTCAACAAAACGTCGTGGCATCATTATAGAAAAATCGAAGATGTTTCCTGCGTCATATCGTTTTGCTTGGTAACTTTACTTGGCTGCCGCAGACCGAGATTATCTAGAAACAGGCTGAAAAAGGTTGTTTGAAAGTGCCGGTGTTTTACCCAAAAACAACACGGTGAAACAGTGACACGCACCGCTCTGTAATGATTACTTCGGGAAACTACTGCCAGTTTTTCTGCAAGGATCGATGAAAACGCAGAAAACTACAGAAGGGATTCTGAAAACGCACAAGGAAGTTGTTTGCCTTGCGGCTGATTACCTGTCGTTGGCTAAGTTTCAAATATTCCTTCCTGACAGTGACGGCAGAAGTTTTAAAGGCCAACGACTTTGGGTAGATGACCCTACAGTTTAGGCATTCGAAGTTAGTGAGTGTCAGGTGTCATGTACAGTAGCTGAACACTAAACTTCTATTTCAAAGACATTTTGCTTCTGCTACGTAGAGCCCATAACAAGAAAATCTGAAGAAAACGTCGACGCAGTGACTTCAAACTCAGCGAGAATGAGTTTAAAATATTGGTGAAGATTTGAACCATTCATAATTACCAACTTTGAACTAACCGCTTNATGGTCTATAATTGCAAATGATATATTGTGTTAGTGGTCTGAGTGATCTTTGCGAACCAGCGATAGTTGCCGTCGTTGATTTTGTTGAGAACCGGCAATATATTTATTCTGTCTCCTGAGAGCAAAGGAAAAGTGTCATGGCTTCCACAGACTATCAAGCGCGTTATCATGAAGTTTTGGTTGTGGGAGAGTGGGGAAATAGAAAAACGGTGAGAACACACATTCAACAAAAGACTAAAAATGGTCACCACTTCCTATAACTAGCGGACGCCCACTCCAAATGGGGGAGTCCTACAGCAGCGGCCTCCACTGGCGATCACTTGTGAGGTGCAGATTATGTACATCAAATGTGTTGCGTTTTCCAACGTGAATACTGTCAGAGTTTAAATGTACAATATGTTTTGCGTCGCTGTCGCACTGGGGGAACCCACTGTTCGAACGAATGACGGTGCCTGCAACTGCCGTCTGAAACATTGCTGACAGAGTGGATTTTTATCTCCAACTGAAAAGACAAGATCACACTATAGAGCAGGGGTTTCAAACTCAAATTGCTCCGAGGGCCGCATTATGACGCTGACACAGCAATGGCGGTACCTGAGCCTTACTACAGCAGCAGAGTTTTTTAAAGTGTTTCAGGTACCCGATTCGTGTCCCTGGAATTGAAAATCGTTTCCCTAGAATCAGAGAAAATCATCATCGGGTCCCTAGAATAAGAGAAAATCGGGTCCCTAGAATCAGAGAAATCGGGTCCCTACAGGTTCATACCAGGCACCTAACATTTCCCTTAAAAAAACACTGCAGTAGAAACAGCTTTTACATCTTATTTCCTGCGAAAGGTGCCTTGAGTTATAGGCAAATCATTTCCAGCTGTCTCTACGTTCATTTGAAAGGAACTCGTTAACTCGCTAGCCGTGCACTTTTAAACACCGGTGAATAAATTAAATAACTTAAATGTGAATTGTTTGAGATTTCCCCAAAAGCATCGCTGGCCGCACAAAATGCCCTCGCAGGCCACATGAGGCCTGCAGGCCGCGTGCTTGAGACTCCTGCTGGAGGAATGTTCCAGGTGGTCAGACACCAAACGAACCTATTTTCAAGATCATGCGGATGATAACAGCGTAAAACAAGAAATAGTTTTCAGTTGATTTGTTGCAATTTTTTTATCTTGAAACAATGACGATCATGTATAGGGGATTGAGCATTTGTGGCATTTGTACCGTTGCTTAGTTTCAATAAATGGAACCACTCAGCAAAAAAAATATTTTGTCCCAAGTATAACTGCTCGCGGGATATATGCCATTCTTCTAAAAATGTATTTCAAAAAATTTTATGGAATCTGATACACAGGTTTCTTGATATTGCAAACAGCGTTTTTTAAACGTGTGACCTTGGTGACCGCTAAGACATTTTGAGAGACAGCAACTGTTTTATCTAAATACCGAGATGGCCGTAAAGCAAGGTTCTNCTGTATTTTGACATACCGTTGGAAAATTTTGAGACCGTTTCGGTCTTTCAANACCAACTTGAAAAACGCTGATTCCAAAATTCGTCGATAATTTCACAAACTGGGAGAGTTAACATCGTTTGTTTAAGAAGTTGATTCAAAACCTTTATCTGACAGCATTCAACAATACGTAGACCTTGTAGGCGATAAAAAAATTCCTCACCTTGCTCAGGTAGGCTATGCGCACCCAATGCGGGCAAAAATTTTTTCAACTTGATTGAAGAAATACTTCAGTCTATGTTTAGAGCTGGTTCTTTCAGTAGCTGATCTTTATGCGCTCTGTCGAGCAGTCCTATATCGCAATCTGCGTAAGAGTTGTGTTTTTCGAGTACGGGTTGGGGATTTGCCCAATTTGGGCCATGGTTACCAGTCGTGTGACAACAAAAGCTGTGCGTAAGATAACTGTTAAGATGAAGATTACGTCAAGACTCTGCTACTTCACACCGCAGTGATTGTTTTTGGAAAGGGAGTCGACCTGATTTTGTATTGACCAGTACCTGGACTTGCTTTTTGTAAACGAAGTATCTAGGTCCTTAAATTCACACGTGCGTTTCCTCAGAACAATCATTGCCGCCGCTGAATGACAGAAATTACATTGCTTTAACTTATTTATGATCAACAGTGTGCTGCGACCAATTCTGATTGCCATGAATTGTTGTGAAGTATTTGCCCGTTTTAGGAAGAGGTCACCTTATGCGCCTGAAAATTGCAAAATCTTCTTGAAAATAACATTTTCATGTCTCAACCTAATTTACTTCTGTTGCATGTAGAGCCGCAAGCTTCGAGCAAAATACGATTTTGAACTTCAACTGATCACCAACAAAGGCTACTGGCGGACGTTTTGCATTTTTCTTGTCTTTTTGGTCTCTTTGGTATGCGTACCTCCCACATTTTCGTTTGGGAAACTGTGTTTGTTTTTGACAAAACAAAAATTTAACCTGGGTGATAACGAGACAATTTTTGCCCACTTTGGACATGATTAGCAACGATGAAAGTTGTCGAGGCTAACCTGAACAGGATTGATATGCGGCATGCTAGATTTCTGCACGTACAACAAAGCCCGTTTGCGAAAGCTTCGGTAAACGTTCGGCTTAGTTCAAAGTAAATTGTGTTTTAAACACAAAGCAGAAGAATTTAAACTGAACCGCAAAATGACGTTCAGCCCACACACTATAATTTGATCACAGCGTAGTTACACAACGAGAAAGCCATTCCTCGAGAGACCTCTCGGTCAAAATAGCCAATTTTTTAAGTTGTTCGTGCAGGCATTACAAGGGTGTCTATTTTCTCATTTCATTTTAAGTTTTCTCAAAATGCCAAAAAGTTATTTAGTCTTAATTTTCCTGACGGTTCATATCTGCTTGTCAACTACTCAGCCACAAGATGTGCGCGCAAATTTGCAGATTTGATTAGCGAACGGCAAACACCATCGCAAAAGCAAGTCGCTCGGCTTATTGACTCGTGGTTTGCTTCGTTCCACAAACTCGCAATCCATTCAGGACAGTGAACAAAACTGCTTATCTGCGCAGTTCACCCTGATGATACTGTATTTGGGCTTAGCGGCTGATTGCACATCTGCGCTCATGCCATCGTTACTTGCATCATGAAGAGCAGGGATGCGGATCCGGGTGACTTTTTTGTCTTATTCTGAAATGCTTTGGGATCATGTTCAAACGTCCAATTTCGCACGGAATGGGACAGTTCGGCGACGCCGTTTCAGTGGTGGACGTTAAGGTGATAGATCAGTTAATAAGACATGAAACTTTTGATGGGAGCGCTTTTTAAGTTCGTTTTTAAGACATTTTGTGTTTAAAATTTAGTGTTTAGAGTAAGTAAACATTCTTTGTACTCTAACCTTTGAAATATTTCAAAAATACTCTTTTTAGTATACTGCAGGTTTTTTAAGGCGTTTTAGGGACCCGATTCGGGTCCTTAGAATTTCAAATCCGGTCCCTAGAATCAGAGAAAATTATCATCGGATCCCTAAAATCTGAGAAAATCGGGTCCCTACAGATCATACCGAGTACCTAACATTTTCCTTAAAAAAAAACCTGGTATACTGTGAAACATTTGCGAAGGCCATCGCCGAAACGTCCCGTCATCGAACTGTACTAGATCGCTTTCGCACAGGACGATGCAAAGAAGCAACTCTCTCCATGAACGAGAAGCTCGCCGAGGGAGTTTTTTCCTGATTAGGCTTTATTAAACTGAAGCCGTTGCTACATTCCAACCGAAGTGCTCAAAAACTAAGATTTTCAATGAATTGGTTTACAATATGGTTTTAACTTTTGCAACAACTGTGTTGACACAGGCTTGAAGGCCCTTTGAGCAACTTGGCAGAGGGACAAAGATTTCTGAAACTACGCGAAAGAAAATGTTGGCAAAAATTTCTTGGTTAAATGTAGTGGAAAAATTAGAAAGCGCTTAGTAATACCACCTGAAAGAAATACCGGCAGCAGTTTTAGGCATATTCAGGTTTATGACAATTCGCGTTATTGAATGATGCAAACCGAATCGGAACATCAACAGGGACGGAGCAGCATGGTATCATCGTATTTTATCAATAACGACCAGCTATGTAGTCGAGACCTTAACTTTAGAAACCGAGACTTCGTCAAGAAACGTGAGCTGGACCTAAAAACGATCGAATGCATAGAAACTGATATCAGTGACCTGTCAAAAACAGAATTAAGTGCCTTTCTCCTTTGCAAAAGAATTCCCTTGTCTTTGTACTTCCCCGCCCGCGGTCGCGTTTTTTTCAAATTGCTCAATAATTTTCGCGAATGACTGAAAATCGTTATCATCAGTTTTGACCAGGGCTGTGGAGCCGTGGTCAAAATGACACAGCTCCGGCTCCGGAGCTCTTCTTTCCATGATCATGGCTCCAGCTCCAGCTCCGGAGATCTTGGTTTTCAGGAGTCTGGCTCCGGTCTCGGTGCTCTTTCAATCATGGCTCCGCTCCAGATTCAGCTCCGGTTTCTGTTCGTTTTTACACATTAATACTTTATTGGTCTTGGTGTGACTCAAGTTGAATGGAGAATGAATTAAATCAAGTACACTAAACTAAAAGAATATAACAAACCTTTTCAAGTAAGTTCATCTCGTAGTTTTTTACCAGCAGCGCTCTTACCATGAGGAAATCAGCGAAAAAAACAACAATCACAGATTCAGACGATTCAGAGAGCAGTTAGTAGCAGAAACGATAACTCAAGATAACGGTAATATAAAAATTTCTGGAAAGGCAATCGCTGGTTTTGCCGTCAATGCCTGAGGACTCTTTGTTATTTCTTACGACAAGAATCAAGAAAATGGCTGTTTGGAAAACTACATTTATGTCCGAGCATTTAAACACAGACCAGACCCAATTGACCATGTGTTTTGCATTCGTTGCATGCTTTGCCTGTTGCAATCTTGGCGATTCCAGCTAACAGCTCGGCCCGGACAAACCATGCAAAGAGCGCAAAACACATACATAGTCGATTACCTCTCGCATGTATTCTTTCAAACACGCACACATTTGCATTCACACAAATGCGAAGATGTGTTTAACTGCCCTTTGTTCAAAGAAATAGCACGACTACTAGCAAGAAATTCACGTTTGACTTTTTAAAAATAGCTGAAAACGTCTGATTTTTTATCTTTTGCACTTATAATAAGCAATGATGAATGGCAAAGTAAAGCACACTTTAACCTGCAGAGCTTGGGAGAAAATAAGACTGGTTACCGTGCTGAAAACATATATTTTTTTCCACAGATGAAAACTTAACGAAAAGTCCACATTTGTTTACATTGATTTTTATACCCTCCTGATACCGTATTGCTATGCAAAGCAATGGTAGTTCGCTACCAATTATTTATAACTTTCATATTATGCCACTGCTTGTAAACGTAATGTTTCCTAGTGAACTCTGTCAGTAATCAAGTAAACCTTGCTAGCAAGCCTAATTGTTTCTAGTAAAAACTCCTACATTACAATGGCGTGTCGTGCATTTCACGCTTAAATCTGTAATGGTATCATGTCTTAATCATACTCCCAGCTAACAGTATGATTACACAGTTACAAAAGCTATGGGTATTTTTAATATACCTATATAGCTCAGTTCTTTTTAGATCGCTACATTACTACAGACCCGGTTTGATCATTGTGACTAAAAAGTAAGATGTCATGGTAGATGACGTTTTTCTTCCTTCTACTACAGCAGTTCTCAATCATTTTGCTGAAGGGAGCCAAATCCAGACCTAGGATTTTGTTAGAGAGCCTCACTAAAATGTTTTACCACAAGTCAATTGACACTGTTACACAAAATCTTAGAGGTGTTACTGACAGACACTGTCTATCGAAAGCAATCCTTTCGCAGCAAAGAATCAGACACTAAGCTCTTACAGAGCATATATTTCGCCTACGAAGTAGGCATCATCAGCTCTTATTCAAATAGAATCTGTTGTTGAAAGATTGCTAAAAGCCGCAAAAATATGCTTGGGAGATGCATGCGGCTCTTAGAACAGTATTTGAAAAACACTGTTCAACAAGTAACACCACGCCTGCCAGCTATGATGTCACAGCCTTAGCGATTTTAAACCAAAGAAACATCAAAGGCTTGCATACCCATTGTTGCAGTCTGGGGTCGTAACCAGGGGTGTAGCGGGGCGTGAACGCGTATGAACGGCGTTCCCACACCTTTTTCACGTTTTGCTTTAAAATGAGTTTGAAACTGTTGTAAAATGGCTATTCTTGGGATGCGTTCCCACACCTTTTTGTCAGCACTACATCCCTGGTCGTAACTCGTAACAATCGCGATTATTGTGCCATAAAGAGCACACGTAAGTCTATTTGGCAAAACCGTTAGTATCTAGGAAGGGACGCGGAGCCGGAGCAACCCCTCAAATGGTTCCGGTCCTAATTTTAAACTGAGCTCCGGCTCCGCAGCCCTGCTTTCGACTCAGTAGCGTAACTAGGGAGGGCAAGGGGGGCATCTGCCACCGGGCGCAGCATTTTGGGTGCGCCAAATTGAGGTCGGAATGTTATGTAAAAATTACGAAATGTATTGCAAGCTGCGAACGATCTTTCAGTAAACTGAAACTGGTCCTTTCATACTTTCCGGCCCTAATGACTAACAAGAAGTCAGGGCAGGTTTTGTGATCTAGCTTTGATGAGAATAGAAAGCGACGAAACATCGAAAGCTAACTTTGACGAAATCGTAGAAGACTTTGCTTCGATAAAGGCACGGAAAGTGTTGCTCAATTAGCATTTATGTCTAATTCAACCCGAAAAGGTTGAATATGTATATGATTCGATGGAAATGTGTTTTTCGAACACAAGTGATACATGACTTGCATTAAATAATTTACTGTGCAATTCAAATTAAATGTGTTTCATTTCAAAAGAAAGTGTCGTTTGCAGTTGTAATATGTTGTTTGATTTTTTTGTAAGATATGCAATTTGGCCAGGCAACACTGTGTAGACCTATAAACTATGGTAACGTTATCATTTGAATGTTTTGATGTTCGTCATAATAAAAACAAATGAGAATAAAAGTATGTTGTGGNCCTTATGGATAATTTATATTTTATTTTCTGAAAAGTTCAAAGCAAAAATAAACGCAAATATAGTCCGTNTTGTAAGATTTACTTTCTGCATGCTTTATGTTTCCTAAAAATTGTGCCTATATCTAATATTTAAATTATTAGAAAGGGCGCACATTTAAACTTTGCCACGGGCGCTACTTTGCCTAGATACGCCACTGTTGATGCCAAAGGAGTAAATGTAGAAATCAGAAAACTACTGAAATGTTTTGCACCAAGATGACAGTTGACATATGGAAATCTCCCGGCAGTCTAGCACGCAGTACAGACGTGGTAAAATGGCATTGAGCACTACCTGCGCGAAAAATGTCAGATTTAGGATATCAAAATGAGGACAGGTGGTCAGTATGTAGGCTAGGCTACTTATACCATAGCGAAAACCTAAACTGGGCCGCACAAAACCTTCGACTGAGCCGAATGCACCTCGCGCGTCGGACACAGCTGTTTTAGGATTTTGCAATTTTGTATTTGTCTAGTCCAGAAATTTGTATAAAATCATTTGCCTTCAGGTTTTCATACGCGTTTTTCTCTCTGTCCTTTTCTTTTATGTATTCGTGATTCTGCCCTCAGTGAGTCCTTTCCAGACGTTCTAAAACTCAAAACTCTTGGAGTGAATGCTCCAGAACCTCCTGCAGCGCGCACCTGCGGTGAATGTGAACAGACCTGGCGAGGGAGGGGAACAAGCGGGTACATTGCACCTGCGATTTTTCAAAGGCACTGAAAAACCCGTTACCGGCGCTTTATAGAACAAGGTGCAACACTGGTCAATTGCATACTGTGTTATCAGAACATTTGTGCCCATAAATTTATGTCACTACATTTATGCAGATGATCAGCAAACGTTTTGCCAATTTTTGCATTTTGTTTTAGTCGCTATAATTCCAATGTATTATCGTAATGTGGAATGCCGCAATACAACGGTTTGAATATACAACCGTGACCGAAATTTCCAAGTACGAAACGATAGCCAATGATTTCCCAGATTCAAGGCCCTGACGTCACAGTCATGAAGTTTTCAGTCACAGTCACGAAGATGGGCTGAGAAACTATATGCGGGGCCCGAGTCTGCTTTCGTTGTCGTTTTACTCCCGATTCACTCTTCGCATCTATACCGCCACGAACGGGCTGGATGGGGGCGCCCAAACTGACTTTGCCCCCGGGCGCAGGAAACCGTAGCTACGTCAGTGTTTCGACTGTCAAGTTTATTGCGTTCCATCCGATTTTGTCTCGTTTTTGTGTTATGCTAGCGAAAACACTGACGTAATGAGGCTTCGCAATAAAAAAATCTTTTTTCCAATGCATTTTTTCAAGTAACGTTTCCAAGAAAACTTTATGTGTAAAACAAAGCATTGGAAGTCTCGAGACTTCCAGTATTCTTCGTGACCAAGATTCACTCGTCTTACTTCTCCATCATTGATGAAGAGCTCAGCTGAATTTATCGCAATGATAACCTTAGAAATGGTTGCAACAAGTCTCGAGAGTAGGTGAAATTTGGTCCTTGCACCAACACGAACAGAACGTTGCTTTAACAACTAAGTAATCCATACTTAAAGCTTGAAGAAACTACAAGGGTTTCGCTTCACATTCAAAATTATAGATCTCGCAATCTGCTCTGGAATGTACCAATCACCTGCAAACATGATACTTTTTGAGGAAAAATTCGCCGTTTTTTGGTGGATTGATGTCGGCAGAGGCAATAATAACGGCCGCTCATACGCGAGCGCAGCGATACACGCTATGAAAGTGCTTTTTTTCTTTGAATAAAACGTGTGCTAATCAAGAATCGTTGTGCCTGGAGTCTTCGTTTTTTGAGAAGCAGACTGAATCCAAAGGATATTTGGGAAAACCACGCGCAAAGCCAGATTAAAATGTTTTCGCCTGTTTGATTTTTGTAGAATACGTCACGGTTAAAATCACGAAAAGGCTAAGATTTTGAAAATTTGAACTCTGTACATATCTTTTGGGGACCATGCTGAAGATCAGTTTCTCTTCGGTAAAATTGAGTCTTTTTGAATATACTCCACTCCATGAAGTTTGAGCACAGTAACACTAACTTTTGCATACACGAGTACATATTGTTATGTATAAAGCTTACAGCAGGCCTGTCCAACCTTTGTAGTGTTGCCGGCCACTTTCACATGAAGAAATTTATTGCGGGACACAAACGTTTTTTGTGACGTAACAAATCCCTTGATTTTGATAAGTTTTATGCGATAACCGGAGGTGATAATGAGTCCTATAGTTTTACAGGGCTCCCATCGCTGGTTTTTCCACCCAGATCTGTTTTTTTGTTCATCTGGGTGTCTAGGTTTAATTTTGAAAAATCCTATCAAATCTGGATTTTTTTTAAAATAAAATTTGACAACGAGCCATAGTAAATACAATAGTACAATAAACATATTTTCTGGTCATTACACTGTTCACATACGATCATCAGGTGAAAAAAGTACTTAAATAGGTGAAACAAAACGTCTTCAGTCGGTTTTGCACCCGTATCAATATCATTATCAAATACTGTAGGTTGCTTGCCATCCAGTAGAGACAGCCATGCAGTTGCGTGTACAGCAGCGCAGAAGCAACATCAGTGAATGACAAACGCTTGTATAAACAAGTGAAAGATTTGCATTTGGGTGAATGGTTGTTATTACACTGCGCCAGCTGAAGAATTAGATGAAACAAAGTTTACAACAGAATGTTCAAATTCTTTGGGTGCTCTATTCATGCAAATTAAAAAACAATTTGCATTGGAGGAAGTATTTGAAGCTTAGGAATTTTACATTCCTTTGCAGCTCAAGATCTCACAAAAGATCCATGTTCAATGGCGAATGTGACCCTACACTTTGCCCTTCTTGTGCCTGAAGATAGGTTGGAAGCCAGGTTATTTTCAGTCATTTTTCTGTCGTAGACCAAAGTTTTTTTAAATGACAAAGAAATTGAGTCAATTCGGTCATAATGTTTGAAAATATAAACTAGTGAATGCTGTTGTGGCTAATTTTAATATTATGAGACAGATGACCAAAACGACTCAGCAAAAAAACAGGCTGGAGGCCATATCAATAGTTTAAACATGTGTCCTTGTCCAGTATATATCCTTGATTTCTGGTAGTATCGGCGTAACATCAAAGATGGCTTAGATAACTCTATCTTTGCAAAACTTCTTGATTTTGACCATATTTGCAGTTTGTCACATTTCACGGCATCATTATAAAAATTATTTTTACTTGTTAATTGTGTTAAAACAAAAACAAGCATTGTCAAGAAGCCAGCAAAACGGCTCTCATATACCTAAGCCTGAAAAATGAGACATGTCGATAACAGAGTATGTTATCAGCATTATTAGTTAATATAAAATGTCTTGAGTAACAGAAAAGTAATCCAAATGTTGATTTTAACGCTGAAGACACACACTTTAAACAAGGAACTAAAGTAAGTCAGTATTTTAATCACCGTTTTATCTCATATGTTTGCATTCATATGTCTTTTTGCCTTTCTGTTTTTTTTGGTAGATAAACGGTTTTTTTTTCATGAACAATCTGGGTTTATTAGAAATTACAGAATGGGAGCCCTGGTTGCACGCAGTGTTGCCAGGTTGTATGTATGTAAACCAAATCTAAAAAATTCACATATTTTCGAAGCGATTGTTATACAAGCTTTTGGGTGGTAGGCCCATAACAGAAACAACAGGTATAATTTTGGTGTGTTTTGATGGCAAATATACTTGGGTCTATAATAGGGGCGCAACCAGCTCTTCATTTCGGGGAGGGGGATTTTCAATTCGATGACATCATCGTGCTTATTCAACCGTGACACAACTTTTTCGCAAACGGTCACATATAACAATAATGTATTTTTGCTCGCAGACACGAAATCCATAGTGTACAAACACACACATTCTGCACAACGCTGGATAATAAAGACAGAACGTTTTACAACAGCATTGGAGGCTGAATCACCAGTGTCAAGCGAAATTTCTGACTTCACGCCATATGAGCATACACAGAGCAACATTCCACATGTAAAATACGCTGAGAAAACTGATGATTAGGGCTTAGGGACTGCGTGTTTAGATAAGTGTGTCGAGTTAGGGTTTATGTTACAGTTAGAAAAAGAAAATTAATTGAAGTCTAAGTTTAAGTCCAATATTTTTCACTGGTTTTACTTACTCCCGTAAAGTGTAGCTTGTTGTGGGTATCTGACATCTAACCAAAAAAGTTTAATTCACACAACACACATCAAAAAGTAATCGCCAAACTTTATTCCTTTACTCTAAGAAGCAAAATAACTGACAAAAAATAGGTCAGAAATTTCGCTTGACAGCGGGCTACAGAAACTTACTTAACAGAACGTTTTGTAGCGGCGTTGGAGGCCGAGCCTCGGGTTTACAGACGCATTCTTAACACTATTTGTTCACTTGGTACAACACTACTGCACTACTAAAACACCTTAAAAACACATGGTTACATTGAACCTGATGATTCATGACTCCCAACACTCGCTCTCCAGGGCAGGTTGTATAGAGCTCTGCATCCAAAATTATAGGACACACGAAATCTTTGCATGCATGACTTTCTGAAATTCCACCATATTTGTGATGCATATATGGGCGTACAAAAGGAACGAAAAAGTATATTTTTGACTGCATTTGAACATCGGGAAAAAGAGGCTCGCAGCTCGTTTGCTGCACAATATTTTTATCGCAGTTTTCTCTGAATGTCTTTGTCATCTGAGAGCCCAGTATTCAGTATAGCTCCCAGATATTTGTATTGTTTAACAGATTTTAGACATTTACCACCTATTTGTCAGTAGTGGGGTGACTGTGCTTTTTGCACCCTTAGCCTTAAACGTCATACCAACAGTTTTGCTGCAGTTGAAAATATTTCCTTGCGATTCTGCATAAGCCAGACACACAGATAAAAGTTCTCTTCGCAACATTTCCGAAAATGAGAACTTTTCAGTTTTAATCAAGATGCAGACAGAACGATCGGGACAGAGTAAAAATTTTTATTCTCATACAAACACCTGGTTCCGTACTCAACTAGTGTAGTCATAGCTTTAGTGTGATAGATGTATAGGCTACTACAGTAGTAATCCTACCTAATTTTCGTCTTGTTTAGCAAATTCGTTCTAGCTCTTCTTCTGGCACGTGTTTAAATTTCTATCACAAACTAAGATCCCAAACTTCAAAGATAGCCTTGAATGCTACCATTTCGGGCAAAACGGACCAGGTGCCTAGTGCGTGTGGCGCATAACGGATCATGTGTGTTTGGGGCAAAACGGCTTTTTCTGGCATCCATGAGTTGTGTGAAAGTTTTTAGAAGCACGTTTAGGGCTATGAGTTTTCAGGGCTTGAACTGGTTGCAAAAGTTAGGGTCTTGTTAAGCGTCATTTGGAGCCAAAATGGTCTAGTAGGTGGGTGCGTTCAACACTTGACTAGCACTCATATGACACTTTACTAAACCATTTTCCCAAGCCGTGGTACTGGGATCAACCCAGAAAGACACTAAAACGTGAAACAGTCCTCACGCTAAATTTAGTTAAAAGCTATCACGTTTCGAATCGCAAATGCAGCTAAACAACCTTTTTTAAAGAAATGTACTACGTCCGCTTTGCCTCTAAGAAAAATAATCAAAACGTCGTGGAAGAACAACAGATTTGACGTGGCACTGACTGTTATGTCAAGATTTCTCTAATCAGTTTGAAAGTTTAAGCAATTTGCACGGTTCAACAGTACCCTAATGTTATAAAGTTTCATAAGGGCAAAATGAGGCTTATCTAAGACAAATTGTACACGAACAAATAGATAAAAAATGCCTTAGAAATACGAACATTTTAAACTATCTCCCAGTTTTGACACTTCCTGGATATTTGTGCTCAAATACCAATCATTTACGAAATTTTCAATTAGATAACCTTGTCTCAAGATCAATCTTGTAAGTAGATAATTTACCAGCAGGACAAAGAAAAATTCCAATAAAACTTCTTGAAAATGATTAGAATATAAAATTTCATCTTTATTCTTTGAAAGTTTCTGCAAATGACAAAATTGATATGCAATGTTTTGAAAATTTCGGGGGGGAGGTTCCTGAATATCATAATTCCTGCAAACAGTAGGGTAATGCCTCCTACGATGCTTGCGGCAATGATAATGATCTTTATAGGTTCAGAAACCAAACCTACTCCTTTATCAACGACATTAGTGATCAGATCACCTCCTTTGTCAACAATATCTGATCCGAATTGGATAACATTACCTATTCCTTCATTTAAATCCTCAATTCCTAGTTCAGGAACTGTTATAGGAACAAAATGATATGTGAAGTTATAAACTTCAACAGGTTTTACAGTCATTTCCACTATATCTTGTAAATCTTCCAGATCTTGAGTTAAATCAAAATTTTGTTTATGTCTCTTGAAACTATCTTCCAAATGCTTTCTTTGCTGTTCAGCATTTACTTGTTTTACGGGATGTTGTTTTTCCCAATTAATTGATCTGGGATTGGTTGATAATGCGATAAATTTCCGTATTAATCAGAATTCCTCTGCGAATTTGGTTCGAATAAATAGTATCATTCCTTAAATCAGGAATGCTTTTTAAATTTTTCAGAGTATTCAGTATAAGCTTTCGTAGATTATCTTCTTCAATTTCTCTTTGGGTATCTCTGGCGTTAATACTTAGTGCCAATTTTCGATTTTCAATCATCATTCTTGTATTAGCAATTTGTTGTTCTAGAAGTTGTTTATCTACAGCAAATTGTAGATTTT
>JGI24021J15306_10004576_pt1 | contig 16131 bp, 13 predicted proteins | sample Ectturendosymbi1_FD_15306 | JGI IMG/M metagenome (IMG submission 15306) | reverse complement strand
GTTTGAGAATGCACGCTTGCACTTAGAATCAGCCTGTAACCAAAAGCGTGAGCTAATTTTGGATGGAGTGGTTTAATGATCACAAATATAATAATAAACTTGAACGAGTTCAATTCGAAAGTAGAAAGGCAATTTATATTTTTTACAGGTAGTGTTAGGTGCCAACAAGAATAAGTTACCTAAAGGGAATCGAAAAGATTCCGGAAAACAGAAGTGTGTTTCAGAACGCACTTTAGCTTGAGCAGCGCCAAGGAAATCCAGGGAGACATGGTAGAGCCAGTGGACGACTGCAAGTGTCACGGCTAAGTTCAAAAACTTTTAAAATATGCAGATTAAATTCAATCCTGCACTGCTCCGAACTCAAAATTTTCTAAAATTGTGGCAGATTATTAATGGATTGATTGATCAAAGGACACCAAAGGGTTTAGAAGTTTCTGCTAAGTGTAGGCAATGTGGTGCATTAGGATAATGATGAAGAGAGTTTTTACGCCTGTTGCTGCACACAAGGTGACTGTCAAAGGGTGTCATAGATACAGTATCTTGGCTGTCACAATCCACAGTTATCTTCACGAAGTTCAATGAAGTTAATTTGCAATTGCAAGGTAATGGTGTTAACATCATTAAAGCCAAATCAGCAATCTTCACCTTCTTGTCCAAGTTTAATGCTGTTCAGACAAATCGAACCCTTCATGAACTCTAACAGTTTCCAAATCATTAACTTTAACAGTTTCCAACTGCTAAATGAGTTAATTTACTAAATTAAGTTTTATAGTGAAATGCATCTTTGCGCTCATTCGTGTTTTAATCATTTTCAAGCATCCCAAATATACAATACGAAAAAATTGTATTGATATGTGTGCTAGGGATGGTAGGGGCGATAGAAATTTGTTTGTCAGAAAAGGGGACGCTAGCCAAAAAATATTGGGAAACACTGCTCTATACCTTTCGATAAAGTAAAGAAATAAAAATGTGAGCCGCCTTTTATTGTAAGCCGCTTGAAATGATAACAAATCTTTATAAGCCGGGGCTTACAATCGAATAAACACGATACTCAACTGCAAGGCCTTAGACAAATTATACCTGGGGGTGCGAAGACCGATACTGGGCCCCCTAGCTTCTGAATTTCTTCTTGAAACTTGTATAGCTTGTTTCTATAGTAATTAGAATACAGACAAAACAGCTACCATGCCAAGATTTAAAAATATATTGTATGGGATATTGGCAACTACCTTGTACACTAGTAAATTTGGGCTTGATTACAGAAAAACTTAACCTGCGTACTTTCATCTTCCTGAGCCCCAGCACCTCTCGTGCTCGGGTACGATGTACCTTCTGTAGCCCCCTCTCGTAGGCCCTCCTCAACTGCACATACAGTCGCTGCGAGAAGAGAGTTTATGATACAAACACTACAGTGTATTCTTACCAAGGAAAAATATTTCCACAGGCTAGAGCAGGGGTTCCCAACCTTTCTCTGACAATGTACCCCTACAGCAGTTCGGCAGGTGAGCTTGTACCCCTAAAGTTTCTTATGACAATAAGGTTGGGTAAAATAACTAAAATCCACTGAATTTTAATAGAACTTCAAGTAGACTCAATTTTATGTCTCAAAGTTAATTGGTTACGGCTGTACAATAAATGTACACAGAGGCATAACGGGGGGACAAGGGGAGCGCAATTCCCCGGACGCCGAGTATGAGTCAAAAAGGGGGGCCAAATCACTGCGGGGAGCGCCGAAAAGTCCCAACAATGTCACAAGTACTTTCTTCCATACAGTACATTTGCTTCCGAAAGACCTCAGTTTCAAACATGGGGCCGCAAAACTTGCTTCTTGTCCCAGGCGCCATCTAACCTCGTTACGCCCCTGAATGTACCCCCTGAGATAAGCAAATGTACCTCAGATTGGGAACTCCGAGGGTAGAGAGTGACTCTGCAAGAAACAACATTCACCCGAACAATAAACAGAAACCAAAGATTACAAATAAAAACACCGGAAAAATAACATGTCAATATGGCCAGCTAGTCTGATTGTGAAAGGTGCTTCGAAACTTATGTCGTGAGTTTCACCTACATGTTCAGGTGCTCTGGTTAACGCCACTGTTTTAACGTTGCTGCTAAAGCTTTGCTGAAAAAAAAACGTTTCAGTCGCGGCGTTTTAGCTAACACTGCCAGATTCTTGCGCTTTTTCTCCTTAGAAACTTTGTCATATTTAGCTGCTGATGTCATTACAGGTTTTGGCATAGCGCTAGCTAAACACTGCAACCTCGTTTCTGCTCTTTCGTTCTGCAAATCGACTGATCAAAAACCTTGTCTGACGGACCACGCAATAACATGTGGTGTAAATGGCTTGACTAGCTTCATATGTTTATGATGTAACAAGAATAGTAGCCATGGGAAGAAAAGTGCGTTTCTACCATACGTTACCCTTTATGACGAAACAAAGGTCGCAGTTCGACTGCGGCTACCCCCAGACCGCACAAGAAATTATGGAATCATTGATACAAATCAGCAACCACAGCAGAACTAGCTTTGCTGCTTAAGCACGCAAATAGTATCGTTTTCGCGACATTTGTGCAGTAGGCGTGATGCACGAGTAGATAAACACATGCCATAAGAATGACTATTAGGAAAAGTTACACGCAAAATGAAAATATATTTGCACTGAACAAAACCGAAAATATTTATATTCAGTAGTGATTACTAAAACTGGCAGGAAGTCAAACTTGCAGAGAAACCATCAATGATACTCATCGCAACATCGGAATATAGAGTTTGTATTCTTGTATATCTTTTGAATCACAATTTTCCAACCGAATATTTTATTTAAAACAAATAAATGTCATCGCGGGAGGCCCCCGTTGGAGCGGAGGGCCCGGGGCAATTGCCCTCGTTGCCCCCCCCCCTTAATCCGGCCCTGAATGGCGTAGCATTATTTTGCTGATTGAAAACTATGTGCCAAAGTTCATCACGTCTCACTTGCGTTCAGGAACGATTTTTTAACATTTCTGGCCGTCCAATGTTGCCGGGCATGGGGACGTTGGCTGCTGGAGCGTCGTGCGATGGAGGGTCTTGGACAACGATAGTGATAAAATTTTGTCTGAAGTTTTCCCCAGTCATCCACAAAATGTCTGAAAAAACAGGAATTTGGAAGTACACATCAGCAAAAACAAAGATAGGTAGAAAATGGTACAAAGACTCACCCCGGCACGGCCGCTACACACGCCGGAACTCCTCCGATAATGCGACACTCTCCTGAAAAATCTTTTGTTTGATATGTCTCGATTGAACACTGTCCGCGGTCGACCTGAAAACAACCCATGCTGAATTTGTTTGCAAAAAACAGAAGCAATAAAAGTCTCTTAAAAATAGGTTTCGCACAAGCAATGGAGTTTACCAGCAGAACGATAAACAAGCATACTGTGTATCTGAAGTAAAATATCACGACCGGATCTTTACATTTTTGAAATGCCTTTTAGCGTAACCAAAACGTTGGTCACTGTTGTATAGCTTTGGTAACGTGAGCGTTGTGAAAAATCGAAGACAACTCTGTGAAATATCTAAAATTCTAAGAACACAAACGAAAATGTTATTTGGACTGGAAATCCGCGCGTGGAGTTGAACTCACAGTCTTGCTTAAAGCTCTAAAAACGACTTGTTGCACAATTAAGTCTCAGAACTTACCGACGGTTTTCGAGTGCACCCGCCATTGGTCAAAATTTGCTGTCTCTGCAGTTCCCGGATGTGGTTCCACGTTTCTTGACTTACATAGGGTCTCAGAGCTGGTGGTATATTTTCGGGAATCAGGCAAGCACTGCTTATCAATGCCGTCCCCAGCACAACCAAGATTGCAACGATTCTCAGCATTTTTTGTATATACGATGGATAATGGTATGAGGAAACCTAGGAAAATTACAAAATTATTGGTTTTCGAAACCCTCAATAAAACTCCCAAGAGTATCAGAGAAAAAGCTAGTCACGAACTATTGTTCAGAAAAAGGTAAAAAGAAAAATAATATTTGTACACCGAAAATGGAAGATGCATAAAATTCATCATAATATAAGTAGTATGTAACAACCTTACAAAGTAGTACTCAAGGTTTCTGGAGCAAAGGCTGGCTAAGGATTGCTAACTAGCCAAGCTTCGTAAAATCACGCTGTATCAAATCTCAACGTGATGATCAATTGTCACGCAGTGGTGTAGAAATTGCCAACGTCGAATTCATAACGTTTGCACTGGAATATCATTCCCAAAAAAGATGGAATGTCGGTGTTGCTCATTTACAAACGTCTTCCCTAAGGTAAGCGCGGTGTAACTAAGTAAACTATTTGTAAACTTGTACGTAGTAAGAGCAAAAATGCAGTGTCGGGTTTTGCAACAAAATATTTCCACATTTCACATAGTTTCTTCAGTAGTTTCGCGAGGCAGGATGACTCGAAGACCTCGCGGTGATTCTCCTCCACCTGATATATGATTTTGTCAGATGTTAAATAAAAACGTCTGTCTGTCTTCAGCAACAAAATGTAGTACTTGTAAAAACACGGAAATGTTTTACCATAACAAAATCTTTACATGTTCCATTAACGGAAAAGTTGGAATTTCATTTTTTGTTGTTTCCCAAACGCTTTATTAGTCTACTGTCTGCTGCAACCGTTCATAGTGGTCAAAGCAAACATGTGTCACATGCATGCTAGTAGATAACAACACAAAATGTGTGTCATGTTTTCCTAACTGCGACACTTGCCGCGGTGCTAATTAAACAGGTGAATAAAATAAAGCTTGATTAAATTGCTGAAAGACAACCTCAAGCAAGAATGTATCCCTCTTCATTTCACAGTGCTTTTAACAAATAAGAAAAATTGAGAAGTTTTGCTTGTTTGACGCTGTTTTTGTCATTCACTGCACACGAGCTATTTGCTATATAATTCAAACAGCATTTATTCTTACGCAAGAACTTTTTCATCTGAAATTCTACTTTCATCAACAGCAGGTTTTTGTGCAAAAAGAGATATCTGAAAATTTTACAGTTTTGTTTCTGTTTGCTTGCGGAATAACCGAGTATTATCTACGAAACACACTTGTCAGATTTAAAAACTACACTGAAACAAATATTTCATCTTAGCCTTCTTCATCGATCAATACAATAAACTTCAGAACGGCTGGTAATCTCGTAGAAAATGAGTTTGTTGATTAGGCAGGGGTAATTTTCTTTGAAAAATCTTGTTTGGAACCCTGAGTGAGTCTACAAAACATGCCATTGGTATCCTCGCTGAAACTTTTCCACAGAGGCCACTAAAATTAACTTCTGCAACACTTGCCTTGCACTCTGTCAGGTCAGTCAAAGTGTGCTTGCTGTTTGCTGCCACCACGATACCACAGCTAGCAGGGGCACCTTGCGTTTTATTAAGCGTCCTTTTTCTTATGTAATTTATCTTTAATGATATTCCCATATAATAAAATCTGGAACAGCGATAACAAGAAACGCTGACCAACGTGCTGAGAATGAAATTTAGACGAACGGCACTTGGTTGCTATCGGCTTAGCAGTTTTACATTACTCCCAATACTAGGAAATGTCGAAGCAAAACTCACCACAGTCACCATGATATTTGAGCAAGCAAAAAGATTTTTGCTGAGTTTTGCCAACTGCAAATGGAGGAAGAACTCATCTGTTTCACTGCAAGATTTTATTTTTGCAATAGTTGCCAAACCTAAATTACACAGCTGAGCTGGAAGTCCCAGTTCCGCAGATAATAATATATTACCAATGCTGGAATGCAACCACACAACCGCAAGACGGAACGGTCAATAACTCCATCTTTGACAAAGTGAACCCACCTTTATGTTGTAGGCAGTATCGCATTTATCAGCAAACGTTGCCCACCAAGTGGTACAGTTGGTTGAGCACGCGCCAGGGTTTCGATTCCCGGTAGGGGCCCAGTGGCGATTCTAAGGGGGAGCCGGGGTGGGCCATGTCCCCCCCAGATTTTTGGCTGGCCCCAGTTTGGCCCCCCAGTTGTGCGCTTAATTTCATGTTCGAATTTGTTTGGTTGACATATACAGCAGATAACTTTCAGCCAGCAATATTTTAGACGTCAACAAAATTTCAAAAGAAAATTCTTTCTCTTATGGAGATAGTCATTTCTTACAGATTTTTGGGCGCTGAATCCGAAAATGACAATAAAAAACTTCGATTAGCTCTCGTTTTTGGAAAATTTTTAATTTTATTGTTGTACAAATGCATACTTTAACGCTAATGCAACAACAGAATCGTGCATGTTCACAGTCGCTTTCTTTTAGCTTTCTTGCTGCAAGACAAGACAAGTCCGGTTGATCTCGAGTAAGAGTCCAACAGTAATCGGCTAACAATGGTGGGCTCCATCTTCCTTGGTTCCGTTTTTCCATGACTGCAATATTCTGGTGGAAACGCTCCCCATTTTTGTCACTTACGCCACCACAGTTTGAAAGAAAAAATCCAAGTGCGCATGTAGGAACAGTATTTTCAAAGACATGATGCACCCCATATTTTTGTAGGAATTTCCAAGTTCAATATAATTTGAAACTTTTGCATTTCCAAGAAAGTTGTGTGCCACATCTCGAAATGCATTCTAGGCAACATTATCTGTTCCAGAGAAGGTGTGACCAAAGTCTTCTTCCTTTGATAGCTTGTTGATTTGGGGTCTAATGAAGATACCTTCTTTGAGCTTTGCTTGGCTTAATATAGGAAACTTGTTGTAGATGTACTGGAAAGTTGCTCCTTCCTGATTCATCGCTTTTAAAAAATTTTTCATTAGGCCAGTTTAACATGCAAAGGGGGAATTATTATCTTTGATGCTTCAATGAGTGGAGTGTACTTCACATTTATTGTACCTGCTTTCATAAAGTGCTTCTTTTTGACCAGTCATTTTTAAGGTAATGTTTATGTCTTGCACAACTGTCCCATTCACACAAAAAACAGCAATACTTTGTATAACCAGGCTGAAATCCCAGTAGTATTGCAATTTCTTTGAAGTCACCACACAGTTGCCAGCAGTACTGTTAGTAATTTATGCACTGTAAAACTGCTTCATATTCTCGTATGTTTCATTCATATGAGCTGCATATCCAACGGAAATTGATGGTAACGTGTTAACATTGTGCAGCAACACAGCTTTTAGACTTAGTTTGGACAAATCAATGAACAGTCTCCATTCTTCTGATCTGTGGGAGTATCCCAATTTCTGCATCATGCCATTAACATCTGTGCAATATACAACCCCCCTTTCATGCTAAAAAACTAGGTCAGACTGTTGACGTGTTAGAAAACTATTGACACCACTTTGAAGCACATTCCATTTGTTCCATTTGACACCACTTTGAAGCACATTCCATTGTTTTAATCTTGAAGCCAATAGCTCAGCTTTAACTTTCGGCAAATCTAAATCCCCTAGAAAGGGGTGTCAGATGATCTGTGAAGGGGGGCCAAATGTGACAGTCACCACAGGCCTTAGAAACATGTGGTTATTCAAAAAGGTAACTTGGTGGTTGTTTTGAAAATATCTTTGAGCCCTGTTATTTAAATGTGATAAATGTGTGATTGAAAGAGATATATAGGTGTTTGATTCAGAATTCCAAGGGGTCACCTGTCTCCCCTAGCGTATATTGCTGGTGCCCATATCTTGAAAACTAGAGCTAACTGACAATTTCAAGACTGATTTTCGGATTCCTCGCCCCAAAATTAGTAAAGGGTTGCTACTTTCATCCCAGAAAGAAATTTTGTGTTGACCCGTATAATTTAGAAGCCCTGGCCTGCATTCAATATTTCCTAAGTGCATGGTAAGCTGTGTTATTGTTTTTGACGGCCGGTAATGGGAGTTGTTTATGAACACACACACCAGTGTTTTCTCGGATCCTGCGTGAAATTTAGTCAGAGCGCGGTCGCGGTGGTGAAAGATTCAGTTCGAGCTAAGTAACAGTCGCAGAAATAGAAAGATATGACCTTCCGTGCATTTCAGTGTGAGGTGGAATTGGATCATATTACTGTCAGCAGATTGTTGTTTGTCCCAGTGGCAAGATGTCTGTGAAAACATTAAGAATTGGTCTCAGTAATTTATCCGAAGTTATCCTGACTGCGGCCGTGTGTTCTGCTGCCCTGTGTATACGACTTCGAAGCATCCCACGTGACTGGTCCGCGGCTTCAGTTTTAAGTCTCTACCCACACATGTCCTACAACCTCATAGAACTTTGTAATAATTTTCTGTAATGATTCAGGAGCAATTTTTTCCGGCATTTCAGCTCTTTGCCCCGGAGGTGAAACATTTCCATCAATTCATTTGAAAGAATTCGCAAATGCATATTGAATTAGTGAAAATGATTTTAAACATGAAATACCTCTGGCAAAGAATATTCTTCGGAAGTCCAACTGCCTCCATCGCTCGAACAATTTCTTTCATTTGTAGCACGTTACCAACCTGCGTTTGATTGTTACTAATAGCTGTAAACTCCTCCCGTCACCAGCACTTCATGCGAGAGAAGTTTTTCAAAAAGGAAATTAGTGAAATCACTTCTAGGAATTCCATGAACAGTAAAAGATTGAGTAATATTGATCTACTTTCAATTGAAAGGGTACTAGGTGAAAAAACAGATTTAGATTATGTCGTTGATGAATTTGACAGTCGACCTGATAATCGAAGGATGAAGTTACATTGTGTTGATGTTGACATGAAATGCTGACGTAGACTGCGCAGGGATTTGTGTGAGAATCATTAATCTTTTTTTGGTTTATTTGACGTAGTGCGTGCTTTGCTTGTGACAAGACAGTGAAATTAATGCAGGGTTTAAAAGTCAGCTTTTGAGGATGAGTCAGAGAGAAAACTAGTGTGAATATTAAAATGAACAACTTTGTTGGGAACATTCTGCAAAGCAAGTTTTATGCCTGCTGTTACATCTTGCTATCAGGTTCACACCTAAACGCCGATGCACACACACCCCTGCGGCGTTGCTATGCTACTTCAGGTGCCACTGGTGCCGAAACCTCGCTGTTGCTAACTGCATAGTGCATAGAAAAGTCCCTACCATGTCCACGCTGCAGATGGGTATTGCACTAGTGATAGTAGCTGCATGACATTGTTATGGTTACACCACAAGCACAAAGTGTCCGTAAGCTACCACAAAAACAGATTGGTCAGAAGTCACCAACCTGTTGGCAAATGGTTTATATTTAAAATTTGCTTTGTATTAAGAATATTTTGACGAAACTAGTTGGCTATCAACAGCCCACTTTTCTCTGTGTCAGGATGGAATTCGTGGTTGGAACCGGCGAAACGTGGTAAGATGGTGCCCGGGGCAAGAAGCAAATTTGGCGCCCCCGTGTTTGAATTTGAGGTCTTTTGGAAGCAAATGTACTGTATTGAAGAAAGTACTTGTCACATTGCTGGGACTTTTCGGCGCCCTCCGCAGTGTTTCAGCGCCCCCATAGTGATTAGGCGCCCGGAGAATTGTGACCTCCTTTTCCCCCTCCTTACGCCCCTGGGAACCAATTTGCTTTCATGTGAATTGTTTTCATTTTCGTACAGGCCGGCGCAAATGTGTATAGAAAATGGTGCTTCGTTTTACATGTCTACTGCAGTGGAAGTTGCATGGTTAGTACAGAATAATCGACATAGCAGTACAAGTGTGCGTTTGCGTCTAGTGGCGTTTAGGTGCCTCTAGTGAATAATATCGCTAGGTCATAGTTAACGATATTCGCAAGCCTATGTTGGGTTTGATAGATTTAACCATAGCAAATTAATCTTCAAAACAACGGAAATTACCATGCAGGATAGACATTTATGTCACCACCCTACTTTTTCCCACGGCGCAAGCAATCTGAGATGAGCATTGCAGGCCAGTCATGAGTCGTGACATTCCGAAAGGAGTACAGAAACCGATTATAACAAAACTGAATCTGACCTTCCAGTAAGACAATAAGCAACACCGTATCAAACATCAGCTTAATGGGGCGTGCTAAGTGCTAGATAAGAATATCATAATTATGACAAACGAGCCATCCGGCCCCCTCATGAAACACGATGCACCATGTCATTTCAAAGTCACACTGTGACAAAATTAAGTCTCGACAGCGATGAAAACGTTCAGGTGGACGTTTGCAGTGCTTCAAGACTGTTTAGGTATATTCCGTTTCATACAGAATGTACCTAAACACTCGGAGCACTGTAACCGTACAGCTGACTACTTTGTCACTTAGGTACATTTTGTTTGCTTTATCTTATTTTTGGTTTTATCAGCTGGCGCAGCTGGTTTGAACTGATCAAAACTTAACAATATGAATGGCCTCAACTTACACCATATTTATGTCCTATGTTCAAATATTTACAAGTAACTTTGCCTTTGTCTATTTTGTATTACTGAATTGTGCTAAATTGCATTAATATCTGTTATCAAACCTCATTTAAGATAATTTGTTGTTATTGCTGACGTTATTGTTCCTTTTCCTTTTCTTTTGTTCATATATTGACGTTATTTAGTTAGTTATTTTCAAGGACTTGATTTATTGACCTTGTGGTCCCAGCGCCGGATTTAGGGGGGCCCAAGGGGCCCACACCAAAGTGAGTGCGACATGTGCGTGCCACTTAGTCAGATATCGGTCTTTCCATTGTACCGAAAAAAATGCAGGAATATTGGCTGAGACATTAAACAGGTTTCGATATTGCGATGAAAAGTTATTTTTGATTCATGCTATTCCACAACACAGAAAAGACAGAAGCTCGTCACGGTAATGAACCACAGGTCTTATTTGTCACCAGAAGCACAACGGCGAAGTAGTTGACAGAAGCTGGCTTTGTTTTTGTTCTTCACAAGGTTGTGTTTATTGTTTCACTTGTAGACTGATGTACGCGGATACGACTAAATGTGCCCATTTGCTTGTTGGAAAGGGATTTTGCGACTGGAAGCACGCTCTTGAGCGCCTGAGGAGCCACAAGCAATCAATGGAACATATAAATGCCATGAATGCGTTTAATCGCAGACAGTGCCGTAGCAAGAGGAGACCTGAGGGCTCCGGGCCCCGGGCGCCACTTTTTTGGGAGGCGGCAAGTTGTTCATTAAAAATTAATTTTTAAAAACAGTTTTAACTCTTTTCAGTTTTGTGTTTAGAAGCCTATACCGGTAGCTTAAAACTAGGAAATTTCGTTGTGGAGTGAGCTACTTGATAAAATGTTTGCTCAAATGTCTGAGTCAATTCTCAGGTGCTAAAATACCCCAGTGTTTGTCTTAAACTCAGGGCCTTTTTATACCATACTTAATTGGGGGCAATTGTCTCGCAGTCCGTACACCTTCCTCAAAGCGGGTGCAGTGAAGAACTCTGCAAAGGAAAGTTGCTTAGTTGCAAAAGAACTGATGTCTTCCAAATGATGTTCTTGAAGCGAGATATTGCAGTTGGTGTGTTTGCGTAGGTAATGTAGAGCTCAGACTGTAGGCTTGAACTGCAAGTACAGTAAATTAGCACCAGCTGATGATAGGCAACGTAGGTTTCGTAGACGGTTTGACTCCTTTGTTCAACGGTACACTTAACATTTGCAGTCATAGAAAAGTCATTTCAACAACAAAAGCTTACGAAAGATATTGCTCTCATTTTGATAAATTAGAGGCGACGAACCTTATTCCGAAAACCTAACGCAAGGGCACTCGATATGTTTAGTTGTGAACGTGATGAAGGCTTTTATTGAAAGGGGCGTTAGCCGAAATAGTTGCACGACTTGGCGATGGCTGCACTGAACAAAGTTGTTCAGTGCGATTACTTGAACTTTTAATACGTTGTAATCACTGCTGAGCAATAAAAAGACAGATGTCCTACCCATTCTACGTAGTAGTGTTTGGTAATACAGCTTTCGAAATATACGTCTGTTGCTAACGAAGATAAAGAATAACATCATGGACACGTAATTGGAAGAAGCCCGACTCAACAGCTGGACAAATTTGCAAGTCACCATGGAGGCTGCAAGCCCGCACTTCTCAGTTCTCAAGCAGATTCTATTTGACCTATTTAAAGTGGATCCCGCACCTTAAGAAGGTCCCGCGCCAGTGACACAGAGTTAACATTTGAAGCCTTTGATATATCCACGAGAAATAAACCACTACCGAAACGTCAAGTGAACCATGAAACACTCTTTACATTATTGATATTCGATTATTAAATTTATTATTATAGCCTACTATATGCAGTATACGTACTTTGTTCAAGTTAAAGACCAAGATACTACGCAAATTAAAAACATAAATAAATGTTTACAATTGTAGAGAAGGTATCCAGCAAAAGCTTCTCCCAATCTTTGGTGTTTTTTGTTCGATCCCCTGGAATGAGTAAAAAGGAAATATGCAGGGTTCATAGATGCATATGTAAAGAAGGCAGAAAAGATTGGAAGAAAAATGATAAGGTGGCGAACAAGCAGAAAAAGCAAGATCCATAATTAAGAAGGAAAAACAAGGCTCATTTCAGTTTGTGAGTGCTTGATCCTAATGTTCAACATGCTGCATTGTTCCTTATATTTTACATTTTTCCTTGTAGTGAAATATGGTCTTCGTTCGTTTTAATTCCTTTAAAGCAAATTTGAGGAGTGAAAAGGGCTGCATTTTTGTGGTCGGCCCCAGGCGGCTCTTTGCCTTGCTGCACCACTGGTCGCACATGTAAATCATACGGAAGAAATGATACGGAGCTAGCCAGTCAGATCAATCAATGCACACAACAGGGGCAAAACCAGCTGATATTTTCGTGGGGAGTAAAATGACTGTAACTTGTTGTTGTACCTAACAAATATACATACTTTTGAAAATTTCGTAGGAGTAATTGCCCGGTTGACACCCTCTGGTTGCGGGCCTGGCGAACAATATTGGAAATCGCTTCTGCAAAATTTGGTTTCTGTCATAAATTTATTGCTGAGCGAGGGCTTGCGTTTAAAGAAGATGATGAAAACGTTAGATTGCCCAGAAACTTTTTTTCAAGCAAATTTTCATAAAAAGAAGATGCGATGCTTCTGGTGACCGGTTTTCATCGGTTTCACAAATCGCTAATAATTGTGAAATATCGGGTTGATTCAAAAATTTTGTTACAGTTGAGTTAACATATGTGACGTCACAATATTACGTCATAAATAATGATGATCCATAGAAATAGTAATGAATTCATTCATAATCCCCTACCTAAAGATTCTGTATCTCCACATTGGCCTCCCATCACGCGCCCGGGCCCCAGGCCCTCACCACCTAAACCTGGCGCTCTATGGTCCGTTGGTCCCGTAACAAACTAATCAGTTTCTATGAACTTAGGTTTTTCTTCACAATGATATCTAACTGTATTTGAATAGTGAAGGGAAACAAAGATGATCAAACAACGAAAAGTTTAAAAACCTGACGAAAAACTCAGTTGTGGTGTTCCGTAAGAACGGGGTCGTTATATTCAAATGAAAAAGGTAGCGTTTTGAAAATTTACTTGAGGACGAGGAAAATATATAAAAATTGAAAAATCGCATTCGTTACAGTTGCTACGCTTTTTTTAGTCCAAGCTACAAACATACCAAGGTTTTATTCTAACGATTGGTCACGCTAGTCGCGCAGTTGCTGTTTTGGATCGTCGGACTATAGCCGTGATGTAGAAGCAATTGCTTTATGTTTGGACTTCATGACTTTTTAGTTGGTTGGGTGAAATTTTAGCAGAACTGAAAGAATGCGATGGGCAGAGCATTACTAACACCATCTTTATCTAATCTTTCGTGATCTTCGATCTTTCTTGTTTATTTCGGGATGTTTGCACAGCTGGAAAATAGCTCTTTTCTTTTTTGCCGGACAATGATTTGTGGTCGTATTCAAATGAACCACTCAAACAAAAGTTCTTTCATGCTTTACGAAAACCTTTGTTTCAAATGTGGGCAACAGCGGGCATTTCATCTTGTTCATGATCCAGGACAAACACTGCCGCTTTTTGTGCAATTACTCCACAAAATGGTGCTACAAACAATTCATTTTCTATTACCTTGGAAGAACATGCTTGATGTCAGTAAGTTGTTTGCATCACAGAAAACAAAAGCAAATAGGAAAAACAATCAAAGTAGACTAAGTTATATTAAAATCATCTATTCTTTTCCTTCAAAATTCGCATATAAGGTATCGTGGAACTGAAGCTTGGAGAAATTGATGATCACATACACTGAGATTACATACTGTAACATCAAAGGTAGTGAAAGTAGTCAGCAAACTGTAAAAACCTAACCGTCACATATACTGTTCATAAGTCAAGCAATGGAAATTCTACCACGTCTTTCCTGTGCGGGTGAAGTAAAATATAAGACGCAAATGGAGTAGAATGAAAGACAATTATTTCAAATCCTTGCTTCTGTATCTTCGCGTATTTCTCTTTTTGTTACTAACTACTACCACCCTTCCTCTGTCCGAATCGCAGGCAAATATCGATGGTTTGCCAACAGGAAGGTCAGGCCAATATCAACCGTGATTGTAAACATATACTTTGATCTGGTTAACCACCATTCATTATATTCCAAGAACAGATTGTTCGAAAAATGGGGTAAGAGATATCAAAATAAACCTAATAAATAAAACAGTTCTCGTTGAATCATCGCAAGAAACGTACTTTTCTGTTTTTTGTTATTTTTTCTTTGATTCAAGCATAAACCTGTAGATTTGTTTAAAAAAAATTTGTTNTCACAAACACGCTATACGAGCTTAGATTTATTTGACAAACAGCAACTCCTGATTTCTGAGCAAACAGATGCAACGAAAAATCAAAACCTTTCGTATGCGTTCTTTTCAGAATGGAAGTGCAAGTGACTGTCTTAGACAATGGGTAGTTGTGGTATACCGGCATGATGGTTTGCTGTTTCGGGGCTGGAGTCTCGCCCACGAAGCACAACTCAATCGGTAATACGCGCAAACGTCCTCTCTGGTGTGAATTCATTTTGCCAAGTTTTTTCATTTACAGGTACATCATAATCTATTGCTGTATACGTAAGGTCTTTATTATCAGAAAGGGCAACAGGGCGCCCGCGTCAGCGCCAAAGCAAACCGCCTACAAACGAATTAAAAAACTTGCCAGTGATGATAAACAAGAGAAATTCCAGGATCACGTCTTGACGCAACAAGGAAGATGTTTACAGAAGCGAGGAGATAAACGACGAAGTTTTACAGGAGAATGGCGGCAAACACAAGCCAGAATTCAATACAAATGACTAGAAGACAGCTCAAAAACGCAAGAACCGTGAAAAGTTATATATATGGCTTCCCCTCCGTACACCAAGAAGTTAAAAACAATACTGAAGCAACCTTTTTTGAAAGTTGTAAAACATTCATTAGCGTCGGAAGGGAGTCCAGGGGTGGCCTAGACCCCCTAGATTTTGAAAATTGACTTTTTACTATTACCTTTTTAGCAAGAAATGGTTGTTTTCTTACTTTTGAGAGGGAAAAACGGAATTTTACCACTTTTAGCGTCTCCCGGAAAACAGTTCTTGGCTACCTTTGGACAAAACCAAACTGGCCCCCCACTGCTTGTAACATTGGAAGCAGAAGACGAAAATGCCAAGTATACCATCTTTTCCTTTGATTTAATCATGTTACCTGCAATTTTCTTCCACTACTTGAAAAACAAAAAGCCAACTGTTAATTATTTGAACATATGTTTTATATACTAGTCAAATGATTTTGCCCTCGATGTTTACTGCGTAGCTGCTAGTGTTGAAGTGATAAAAGATCACCAATAGCTTGCTCACAATCAATGCTCATGTCGTGATGAGCAAGAGTAGAATAGCGAAATGAAAGCGAGTGGTCAAAAGTAGTCATGTTTAGCAACTGGATTACTCGCATCAGTGTTTTTCTATTAACTTTAGGGAAAGTGCGAAGACCTTAAACAAGTAATCAAAGTAACTGCCTTGAATGTCCTTTGACTAATNGAAACCACTGCAAACACGTGGTGCAGATGTCAATGAACGGAGTTGGAATCTGGTGCTTTTAGCTTTCGTTACTTTAATTTTGCATTTCGGAGTTGTCTCATGCATAGGCGTAGCCAGTGGGGGCCAAAGGGGCCATGNCCCCCAAATTTTTAGAAAATATAGTCATTTTGTGCCTTGAGAGCCGTTTTTCAAACAAAATAGTGTT
>JGI24021J15306_10004572_pt1 | contig 16132 bp, 8 predicted proteins | sample Ectturendosymbi1_FD_15306 | JGI IMG/M metagenome (IMG submission 15306) | reverse complement strand
GAACTAGCCAGTCAGGTCAATCAATGCGAACAATATCGGAAATCGCCTCTGCCTGCAACGTTTGGTTTCTGTCGTAAAATTTATTGCTGAGCGAGGACTGGGGTTTAGAGACGACGAAAATCTGGGAACGCCCAGAAACTTGGTCCAAAAATTTTTCAAAACGTTTTTCAAGCAAATATTAAAAAAGAAGATGAGATGCTTCCAGAGACTGGTTTTGCAACAGTTTCACAAATCGCTATTCATTGTCAAATACCATGTTGCATCATAAAGTTTTGTTACAATTATGTTAACAAATGTGACGTCACAAGATTACGTCATAAATATTAATGACATGTGGAAATACTAGTGACTTCATCGATGATCCCCTACCTAAAGATTTTGTATCCGCACATGGGGCCTCCCACCACGCCTGGGCCCCAGGCACCCCACCATCTAAATCCGGCGCAGCAAGAGCACATTTAGGCACACGTGTTAGTTACCGTGCTGCGTGGAAGCGCGCTTTGCGGTTTGCGCAAGAACATACACAAGCGATCACATTAACGCGACGCATGTTCACGCGTATGTGCATGCGCTTGCGCGGGACGATGTAATCGCAGAAAAGGCAACGCGAAAGGTCAAGCAAACGATCTGGAGTGGACATACATACTGTATATTGTGCGTGCGGATAACTTGCCTGGAATCATAGTGTAAAAGCCTTGCGAAATGTCGTGCAAGAGAAAGTGTGTTTCGTATGATGATGGATTCAAGCTCAAGGGTACAAGTTTTGTGATGTGGCTCTTTTGCGGTAACACAGCAAGACATGTGATTCATGGTCTCTGACTGGTTAGCCAGCCCTATTCTAAACCTTGGGGAGTCAGCTGCACACGTTCCGTAACTCCGCTTTTGGCGCATCTCTGCCCAGAAAGTAAACTTAAAACAGTCCTACGCAGAAACTGGTTCTTGAAGTCAAAACAGCGCATATTCGTTCATTCCAATTATGATGTGAGATTAATAAAATTGGGCTAAGCCTACGCAGTTGCGCGCAGAAATGCTTTGTTTCAATAGAGCGCTTTAAACAGAAAAGAAATGGCTCTAGGGTTATAGAAGTGGCTCACAAATGTATAAATGTTGCATATGACTGTGTTAGAAACTAGAAAGAGAGAAGAGATGCAGACCCAAGCAGATAATCCATTATTTTTGACATAATATCAGTTACCCTAACCAGGGCCGCAACCAGCTGATATTTTCAGGGGGAGACAAAATGATTGCAACTTGTTGTTTTACCTACCACTAAAAAAGTTTTTGGCACTTTCAAAATGTTTTTCAAAATTTTGGGCGGCCAATTGCCCGGTTGACTCCCGTGGTTTCGAGCATGCCCTAAATTGATTTTAAGCAGACACACGAAATGCTCCACATCCTGAATGAAAATGGACAGCTTTTGTACATCCTGGCTGTTAATTAATTTGAAATACAAGCAGGGATGCTGATGCAAGACAAAGGCAGGGTATGCAGAAGAGACAGGAGATCAAAACAATACAATGTTCTTTTCCATATTGTTCCATCTATACAGAGGTTTGAAACTCCGGATCATTTGGAGACACCCCAGCGTGGTTTCATTGCCAACAAGTTATTTGAAGCACAGACAGGGGATTTTTCCTTCTCAACAATGGAACGAATTCAAATTCCGCAGCATTCATGGCTTGCCAAGAGCAGATGCTTCGAAATCTAACGAATGCTCCCCTGAAAAGGCAAGCCCAAGTGTAGTAGAATTTTTAAAATTGTGAGATAAGTTTACCTTGTTTAACTCAAGAGAGGCAATTCAAAGAAAATATTATCCTTCACCTGCCGCTTACGATGCAGAAACAAAGTGCTACCTGTTAAACCAGTTGCCAAGTTGTACAAAGCTGGCAAGCAACTAGTCTTCACAAAGTCGAATCTACCAGCAAATTTTTTTGGTAGGATATCGATTTCGCGTAACTCTACGCATCCTCAGTCCTGAAATCTTATTCAAATAGAAGATGGCAAAAAAATTCAGTGAAATTGTATGGCGATGTTGACAAGTGCTGATACAAAACTGATGTCAAACAAACCTGTCTACTAATTTGCCGCAATATGTATAGTTTACGCTATGTTTGTGTGTGTATATTATTCCCTTATTTGGTTTAATTGCTCATATCAGCGTGGTCCAACTACTTTTGATCTACGGGCCATTTTACAAAAACGTGACAACTCGCGGATCACTGCCAATAACGTGGTGTATAAAATAATAGATTGACAAGATTTAAAACTAAAAAGATGAAGATAAGTGGGGGTGGTCATTGAAATTATTACACAATAGTAAATAGCAATTTATTACATATATCTATCAGTGGGACGCCTGTGGTCGAGGCTCCTCTGACACTATCGTTCCTTTATCAATACCAGTGTTAGTGGTGGCAAGTTGGAAACGATTGTCCAGTGTTTCGTCTGTCATTCGATTTCTGTTTTCAGGTTTGACTTGCTTCATCGTAAAAAATGTACTTTCACACACGTATGTGCTTACAAACATCGAGTGCATTTTTAGTGTGGAATCTTTCAGTTTGGGAAATTCATCTTTGCTGACTAATTTCCAGAAGCTCTCAGCAGTCTCTAACACCGTTTGCATTGTACATTTTTATTAAAAGATCTATGCATTGCAGGGATATAGGCAATTAATTTGGCTCGAGGGCAACTTTGAGTAGGCCGCATTTAGTGAATAGATAGACAGATTTATTTGGTAGTATCGAGTTCATTGCGCCAGATGTACTCTTGAAGACAACGAACGCCAGGGCACCGAAAAAACAGAGGTCATCCAGACAAGTGTCCCGCGGAGGGTTAGCGGCTGGCCGTACCTTCTAATTTGATCGTAAAATAAATAAATAAACCAAAAACTGCACAGAAAAGGTATTATTCATTTTTCTTGTGCAGTGCACTTCATCCAGCGCAAGCAGTTCAGTGAGGCAAATGCAACCTCACACGTTTTTCAACAAATTTCAGATTTGAAGATTTTTCCTGAATGCTTCCGAGGGCCACTGAAAATGCTGTAGTGGGCCACATGCGGCCCGCGGACCTCTACTTGGACCACACTGGCTCATATAATTCACGAATATCTTTTGATAAGGTGATATACTTACAAAGCGTGATCTAACTATCTGTCCATTAAATGCTCGTAGTACTTTGCGACCAAGTGTAACAGTAAATCTGATGATTTTGCTGTCGTAGCAGCCGATCACTATTTTGATGTAATTTCTGTCACAGGTTGGACGAATTATCGGCATGACACTACAGTTCAACCGTCTAATTTTTCGGTTTATCTGGAGCCTTTCCGGCGTGACCGAAGCACTATACTCATTGTGATGGCATAATGACTTGCGTGAAAAGTGATTGACTTAATTGATCCTTCGTTCACTATTCTTTTTGCTGGTGACTTTAATGATCACTCTGTAGACAAATCGTCTTATCAACAAACTGATTTATTTCGTCTCTTCAACATGTTTAATTTTCAAAGTTATATAATTCCGCACTATAAATGCTAATATCCTTGATTGGTTTGTCACTGACAATCCATGCTTAGTCTTGAACTTCGGTGTTTATTACCTACCTCCATCAGGTAATTTCAGTCGCTCTTTGTCCTAAAGTTGAGCATTCTGTTTTATCTGCCCCTTTTATTTAATGCTGGGAATATTCTCAAGAGGATTTTCGATAGCTGAGCGAAATTTTGCTTTCTGTATCCCAGGTAGATATCGTAGCTGCGTCTCAAACAGTAGATGCTGCTTTGGTTGATATTACCGATACAGTCATCCAAAGTGCTCGTATTTGCATTCTATTGAAAGTACAGTAATTGATTTAGCAAGTATAGCATCTATGCAGACACCAAACCATGATCAACCAAAACTAATTCGAAAAAGGCGTAGGTTCTTTGCAAAATGGCGTAAGTCTTTTGACTATAATCACCGGCTTGCTTACAACCACCTCCGTAACAAAATTCAGAGAGCGATCAAAGAAGGCAACAACAAATTTATTCTCGATAACCTTGATACCATATCAAAATCTCGACAATACTTTTAGGAAAACAGTCAAAGGCTTACTGCAGGTTGTCTAATGGCTTGAACTTGGAATCTTCCTAATTGTCTTCTCAAAAATTTGGAACGACCTGTGGCCACTCCGTTTGATCTCCGTTTTTATTTTATCCTAGGAACCTTCCACTTTGCAACAGCTTGGAAAACAGCTTCAGTAACTTCTCTTCACAAATCGGGATCTCTAAAGTATGTAAAAATTTACAGAACTACTTTTTTCTTTCCGTCTGTATCAAAACTTTGGAAAAGTTAGTCCGTAATCACCTTTACAAACAAAACAGACAGCAATATTGTGGCCTTGTCCCGTTGAGACAGTTACAAGCGCTACGAAATTTTAACAATTAGTTCAATTTTCTTTTGTGAATATTTCAATTTTCTTTTCCGTCATTACGCTGTTCTACTATTGAACAATCCACGTAGCAGAACAAAATTTCTCTCATTTCAGTAAAAAGTAATGAGACGATCGTTGCGTAGGACCCTGTAAAGCAGTGCTTCCCAACCTTTTTTGATGCATTCCTCCCTTTGCTCATTTTGAAACTTTTCATTCCTCGCCTATGGAACTTTCATTCCTCCCTTGTTCGGGTTCGTAGGCTAGTATTAGCTACAATTGGAACATTGGTTTTTATTGACAGCAATAACTTGATTAATAAAAGTGAGGCAAAAACTGTTCGTTGTCAAACAATGGCACTAAAATTTGTCAACAAAAACGTGTGATAGTCCACTAAATCACTTATAAATATAAAGTGATATAACTAATTGAAATAGCCGATGTCAACTTAAAAAAGAAGTACAACATTTACAATGAATAGGTAAATTAACTATAAAGTGGAAATTCCTTCCCTAAACTCATGAAATTCCTCACTGGGGACTAGAAATTCCTCCCCGGTTGGGAACCACTGCCGTACAGCATTCGGAACGGCGCCTAGCTCCAACGAGATGCTTGCATAAATACATGTGTTTGTGGACTCAGTACAAAAACTTACGCAAAATGCATCGTAATGTTTTGTAGTTGTATCGTATGAAATGCAAAAAGCTGGTACAAAAATATTTTTAATGCTGCAACTCAATGAAAAAGTAATAATAATGTCAGTGTTGCGGCACAATGTTTTGTGTTTAACCCAGCAGTTTCGCTAGGATACCAGACGTTTTGCTCTAAAACTGGTCTTCAAAGTAACAAACAACTTCAATCGTCCTTTCAACCTAATAAAAACATTTATTAACACACCAAACACGTTATACATTTTTTATCTCAAAAGTCCATTTTTACCAGCAAGGCGCAGTTTTCAAATATTTTGGAAAATGAAGTTGCGCCACCGCTCTTCAGATGCTACGGCTGCGCCCATATCTCCGGAAAAAAAACATGTTGATATGAGCAAGTTCTGCAAATGGCACAGATGCTAACCACAGAGCTGGTTGATAGTTGAAAACTTTCCGAGTTCTCTAATTGTAGTGACCTTTAAACTTTTTAAACTTGGAAAGGTCACAAAAGTGTGTTTACACACCGACCAAGGCTTCTGTTTGCATAGACGTTGCTTCCTTCACAAAAATAAATTCTTTGCGTGTGCTCTGTCTCACGCACAAATAGTGAAGCACATTGTTTTTTCTCACGGAACTGCTACAAAAGGACGATGCACGGATCTGAAACATGGTTTGCTGCTTGTTGAAGTTGTCGCGCCAACGAAAGCTTCATAAACCAATATGCTCTTCTATCTGCTCAGCATGGTTGCTGCTGCCGCAGGTAAGTTTGTTGTTTTTAAAGTATTTCGTTAAACAACACCCAGCTAAGTGTGATGAACTATTACCTTCTTGTGTTAGCCTATTTAATCCTTTGTCTTCTACAATTGACCTGGTCAGGTAACAGGTTAGAACACCCCACTTTGTTGAAGACAGGAGCGTATTCTATAGGGGCCACATGGGCCAAGGACCACGTAATTGGAATGAGTATTTGTAATATTTGTTCCTTTTTTCATCGTTACTTTTAAAAACAATGGAGCGTGCGGTGTGGCAAGCTGCGAAGTTCGCACAGTGGTACGTCACCAAAGTATTCCTGCCGCAGAAGCGGATGCGATGGTGTGGACCATCTTTACGTACGTCCGTGTGGAGGCGTCCTGACCCAGTTTCAGCTTTAGAATTATTCGATAATTCAAGTTTTCAGTTCACCGGATTGTCGATCTACAGCCTGCTACTGTTCCTTGCGGATGAACTCTGTTTATGCTTGATTCAGTGCTCCTTTAAGTAAAAAAACTCAGAAAACATTGAATTCAGTTAAGTCAAATTTTTGAATGTTATTGTCGATAGTTTTTAGATCAATAAACATTTATCGTCGTCATAACACTGACACAAAAACAAATGCGAAGCCAATGAGTTTGTCTTTGGGAAAAAGGTGATAGTTTCAAGAGGAAAAAACACTCATTGTCCTTCTATGTGATTGAAATTAGCATCTAGAAAGGTCAGAACTTGCTTTTCTATAGTTTGTCACAAGCTTTTCTGGATTGTTGTTTGATCATCCAGAAGTGCGTCTCTGTAGGAAAGCTAGAATGGCTGAAGATATCTGTTTTTCGTGCTTTGTTTGAACTAGATTTTGCTTATATAAACCTACAGCTTTCAAAGATCATATAGTTCACCCAATGAACCGTCCTTTCTTTCCTGGCAACGAAAATCGTATTATTGGTGGATCAGATGCAAAAGAGGGAGACTGGCCGTGGCAGGTAACCTTTTATTCCTTTGCGTAAAAAATCTTTTAATAATCCTTATTTTAAAAAGCGAGTAGACGAAAATCATAAATATGCAAAAAAATATCAGTTAAGTGTGCACAGCAACTCTTTTTAAAACTGAGTTTTATTTTATTTCGGAAAAACGAATTTAACGAAAATTTTGTGGGTGTGTCAGTTAAAATTCTAGTGATTTGACGGGCTTGCATATTACTTACATCGATGGGCATCAATCAAGAATTCGCTACAGACAGCCACGTGAAACGCTAACTGGCGATTAATTTTAAAGTTTTATCATGTACAATGTACATGACCAGCACTGGGACTAACTTTTGAATAGAGATGAAGTAAATACGTATGTAGTTGTCACACCAACGGATCTGATATGAGACCAGCCACCTCATACACTTGGCTTGCATGCAGTTATTTAATGTGACATGGTCATTTATTATTTGCAGGCTTACTAATATAATACCCATGTCCTTTTGTAGGTTTCACTGCAACTCTACGACTTTCACTTCTGTGGAGGTTCTGTTGCTTCATCCACTTACGTCATAACGGCGGCCCACTGCGCCCTTTACAAAAATTTGTAAGTGCTTCAGAAACAAGAAACAGTACTTGTTAGTCACGCAAATTTTAATTGAATGATTTCGCAAGTCTTTAAATTAGAACTTCAGCACGTTTGCATTAGGAAAAACAGATTAAAGCAGATGTTGGAGTGTGTTACAAACAGAAGTACGAAAAGAGGGAAACATAATAGTTGCTGTCATGCACCATTTTGTCAAAAGCTGTTGTTACATTGCCCCATATAGCTCAAGAACACTTACGGTAGCTCAGTTTGACGAAAGGAACCTTGAACGTGTCATAGCTTTTGTTCTGGTTGTTTGGTTTTTACTTTTCATATGAAGCCCGGAAACATGCACTGATGGCTTACTGCTGTGAATCGCATTGAAATCTTTGAAAAAAGTAACTTAGAATGTCAAACTTAACTTGAATTTATGTTGGCTAAAAAAAACGACTGAATATTAAATGCTCAACATTTATGGCAACCAGGCGGTTAACGAATATAGGTTCATTTTAACTGAAACGTTCTCGGCTTGTTTAACTGAAACACAGAATCAAATTAAGTAGGCTACAGCGACGCAACAACAGTGTGGCAGCGGAGCGGACGATATGTATTTCAAAGAAGAGCGAGAAATGGACATGAAAAAATGTAACTTTCCCTCAGCAATTGATAGAAATCAAGTTTTCCAGTCATACCCTTCGGGTCATTTGAATGGGAAAGAGATACACAGTTTTTTTTTCATTCATTTGTACACCCGCTTTTCCTCTGCAGAGAGTCATGAGAGCAGCATTCTTAGGAGGACTCGAAATGCCTCACGGTTTTCAGCAACCTAAGGTAGTTCCGCTGGCTCCACACCTAGACGAGACAAAGCCTTGTCGGAGATGTAATCACATCACCAGATCCTTAGTCGACCTCTGGACCGTTTTCCATGTGTGTAGCCGACAGGTATTGCTTCACCAATGTTTCCTGGGACATTCTGGTCAAGTGTCCCAACCAATTCACCTAAGATATCTTTATTCGGAAAAGTGGCTCGAATATCAGGGCTGTACGAATTTCACAGCTGCACTCTTTGAGGCGAATCGCACGCCGTATAAAGCTCACTCAGAACTGCGTTTGCTTTACCAATCCGTGTATCAATCTCTTTCTTCTGCTTTCCGTCACTCGTCAATAACACCGCAAGGTACATGGAACTTCTCGACTTGCTGTAGTGTATTGCTACTTATGTGCAGCACGCACTGGCTTGGTTTTGTGGAGATGCGTAATACCTCGGTTTCTAGTGTTAATGTTCATGCCCCTTCGCCGCACGCGGCTGCAAATATGGCTGTGGAGACGGAATCGGAGACCGGAGCTGGAGACAAAGCAATTTCGCGTGGCTGGAGCCAAAAACTTTTAAATGACCGAACCCGGAGCCTGAAATTTGGATTTCCTTTCCACACCCTTAGTTTGTGGGACAAGCTAGGTGTGCAGCAGTGGTTTTCAGTTTTCAAGCCGGAGCCCAAATTATTTCTGGAGCCAGAGCTAGAGCCTGAAATTTTAGTTCGGCCTCCACAGCCTGGCTGCAAACCGACCAAGTGCATGTTGAGTTGAAGACCTTGTTCAGAGCATGTCGGAGTACCAAATCGTCCTCAAAAAGCACACGGTTGATCCCTGCAACCTCCAACAGTGACATCCTAGTCGACTCGGCTGTGACCGTGTAATCAATTCAAATAAACTCTAGCGGAGTGGTGACAGCACACACCCTTGTCTGAGTCCAACACCGAAGGTGGAGGTTGGTGATTTAAGAAGCCGTCACGGACACAAATTTCTGAGCAGAAACACTGACCCTGACGGTCAGCAGTAAGATTCGCCAGTCATCACTGTACTCCCGCAACAATTTCCGATAGTATGCTTATGCGAGGTCTACAAAACATACATAGACATTGGCATACTCCCAAGCAAAGGAATGTGAAAGGTCGAAATGTTAAAATCAAGTTGTCTACGGAAGATGATCTGTTGAGAAATTTTCTCTAACTTGCATAACATTTTGTTACAGTCCCATAACTGTGAACGTGGGCTCAACTCAATGGAAAAATTCAACTCAGAAAGTAAAAGTTAGTGAGTTCGTACCGCACCCTAACTTCAACTTTCAAACAATCGACTACGACTACGCTTACATTGCCTTGGAAGAACCCTTGAAGCTCGACAAAACATCCGTGAGTAATGAGCATGACAGCAGCGATGCGTCAATATTTTCTGTAATTTTTGGAGGGATTTGACCTAACGTTTGCTTTCAGCAAATTTAATGATTGGTTTCAGGTTTCCACCAAGCCAAGACAGCATAACGCCCTCTGCGGCTATGTAGAGAGTACATCTAGCGCAATTAATTCAGTATCGACAAATAAATCTATCTATCTATTTTACCATCATTTATAAGGTCATTGGAATCACGAGAATTGCAAATTTCACTACTACTACTTGTATCGTGTATATCGATAACATTAACAATATTGGCTGATGTTTCAACGTGCACCCGAGCTTTGTCAAAATGCCGAAATTTCCCTGTTGGAAAATCCTACATCTTGAGCCTGATTTCGTACCTTTCAGTTATCGCCATTTTTCTCGTATTTGCATTTCATTGAATGTACAGTGAAAGAAAAATAATCAGTGGCAGGTCTAGTGGGAATGGGACATCCGTCCCCGGGCGCAATATCTAGGAGTGCCAAATTGAGGTCGGAATACTACGTAATAATTACGAAATGTCAGATGTCAGTGGATGGTAGTATTACGATTTACAAAATATCAAGTGTCGGCGGCTTCTACCCAGTTACGAAATCTCGTCAAGACCTATTGGCACTACGAGTTTAAGTGCCGGTCTTTCCACCCCTCAAATTTGCTTACAAGAATTTAATATGAAAGGGGATCACGTTTCGCGCTAAGTAAAGATATTAGGAACATTAAAATATGAGAGAGGGCAACAAGTGGGTACGATGTACCCGGATTCTAGAAAATAAGATATAACTCTGACCAGTTTTCTGCTGTGTTTACCCATAAAAGTGCCGTCATTAACTTTGAAACTGGTTTTTGCAGATGCTCAGCGAAATTTTTGCCTAGTTCACGAATTTTCTTTCACCGGTTGCTGCAATTCGAATGTGTTACCGCAAATGGATTGAATTGCAATACAATAGTTTAGACCAGTGGTTCTCAACCTTTTTTGATACATTCCTCCCTTTCCTTATTATTTTAGAACTTTTAATTCCTCCCTATGGAATGTTCATTCTTCCCCTGTTCAGGTTCATAGGCTAGTATCAGCTACAACTGGAACAATGGTCTTCATTGGCCACAATAACTTGATTAACAAAACTAGGACAAAAACTATTTGTCAAAATGGCACTAAAGTTTGTCAGCTAGGAATTCCTCCCCGGTTGAGAACCACTGGTTTAGACGTTCAATCGTGACCGAAATTTCTAGGTGTGTGTAGCTTCCCGCTAAAGCAACGAAATATTTAACTCTACGAACAATTATTAGTTTCAAAGATACTTAAATTTCCTGACGTCGTGGAAGTGACGTCACAGTACTATTAAAGTTTTCAAACGTGTCTAGAAACAGAACAATACGTGGGGCCAGAGTCACCTTTCGACGCCCCTACTCAGCCCTAGGCACGCCAAACAACTCTCGGCAGTCATGCCAGGTTTGATAATCGCGCAACTAACAATAAATTTGAAAATATAAATGCAGATGCATGACAAGCACACAAATGGCTCCGACGACTGCCTCATAAGTTCCGCTTGCAGTCGTTTTAGTTTGAAACCTGCTCGAGTGATTTTTTGTATCTTATTTTATGCAGTGGACCTTGTGTCTGAGAAAAAAGGAAATAAAATAAAAACATGGCAATTTCAAAATACGTTACATTTTGCTAAATACAGGAGACTTCCCTTGCGGGAATTCGCTCAAAAGCTGCGATCGTTTCTGCATAGTTCTTAGAAAATCACATGAAACCTTTTTTTCACTGGTTCACTCGGAGTGCTGCCCAAGTAAGTTTATAATTTTTTTGCCCACTGCAACTGATTGAACACTTGGCACCACCTCCGAGACAATAATACCGAGATTTGGTTCAAACATGAGACCGTGAGTTTGAAGCCGAAAAATCCGGGTCGACACCGACCCCTGGACCGAATCTTCGAGGCCGAACTAAGGCAAAACCTTTTCTGCTTAAAACCGATGCCCGCGTCCATTTAATTGCTTCACAAAAATGTTATACGTTTTTGCGGGATAGGACATACTGGTGATATCATAATATTTCCCGAAAACGTGAGGTCTACACAGAGCACTGCAAGTATCAAGACAAACTCGAAAGAGATCTGTCTTTTTCGAAACTCGCCAAAATAGGTCTCGCGAACGGTGTCGAGACCAGGACCATGTCTCGAATCTCGGTCCAGAACTGCTGTGCGCAAAGCTGGCCGATGTCATGGATCAAACGTAGCGAAGCATTTTCAATTCAGCCTGGTCTGCAACAGGGAGGCAGTTAACTGCTTTCATGGCCTATTCTTGCGTGTTTTTGATGAAGAGCTTGACGAACTACGCGTAACCATGCAAAGGTGTTTCCAAGACCGGAAGTGTGGAAACCTAGGAGTAAGTTTCCTCTAAATCTGGGGTGGGCAATTATTGTTTTCCATGAGGCCACACGGAAACAGAAAACACTGTGAATGGCCGGGCCAAAATGCACATATAAAAAACACTTCAAAATAATACCAGTGCAGCTTTTAACCATGCTTGAGTTAAAATAGAAAATATGTTTATTTTGTTTTGCCAAATAACCTTACACGGGCCGGTCAGAATCAACCAAAGGGCTGTATGTGACCCGGGGACCGTACAACTCTCAGGTCTCCAGAACGTGCGCAAATGATTAAAACTCAACTGCAAAACTTGTCTCAAAAATTACTTTTTCTTTCTATGAATTCGTTGCTTTTTTGTAAATACAGAAAACATTTTCTAGACAGATTTCAAAGCATGAAACGCTTAAAAAAAACCTGAGGTATATAAGACTTTTACCAACTATGTACAATGCCAGTCACTGGCAATTATTAATCTCTTACAGTTTCTAAATCTAAACTTTCTCAATTTTTTATTTGTCTTGAGATCGAACTATTCCTCGCTGAAACCGTTTATTTTGCGTTAAAGCAACCTGGATTGGTTTAAATTAGATTTTTGCGTTCCGATTAACCTGTCCTGTATGCGGCATCATTTGCAGAAAAGTCTTGCACGTAGAGATGAAGGCGAACTGCGTTTTACAGACAGACAGCAACAATTTTTGCCAACGCATCCTTCCGGCTTAGAAGCTTTCTTTGTACGGCAAACCTTTAAAGTTACTTGACGCCTGCATTCGCGTTTTCTTGCGAGAACTCCATTTCTAGTTTTGGTTCCATTTTTGTTTATTTAAAATGTTTATCCCAAAACAAAGTTTTACAAAAGAGCCATAGGCACACCTTGCCACGTTGATTTCACTTTTATATGAAAACTGCAATTTTGAATAGCTAAAATTTTATTTTAAACTGCGTTTGGTCGCAGTTAGGATTTGAACTGTCATATTCTTGTAATCGGGTATGCACCATTGACACCGTCAAAAAGCAGTAAAATGAAGCGCTCTTTTTCGTGGGACAGCTTGTATGTCAAAATTAAATACTGTGTAAAAATTGTCGTGTCTGACGATTTTAGATATGTTGCTGACTTTTTCTCGGAAATTCATGGACAAACAGTGAAATTTAATGGTTTATTACACAACAGCTCACGTTGGAATGAAATTCATTCTAAGCTTGGTTTATCATAACATTATGATGAGTTTTCTTGCTCACAGTTCTTGTATTTGAATTCAAGTTATACCAACCACACTTCAAAAAGTTTCATATTTTCAAACGTTGATTCATTATGTCTTTCCAATTGTTTTTGTTTCTGATATGAGCAAGAAGCTGTGGAAAAACGAACGAATCATAGCATGTTAGCAGACATTTAAGTGAATTCAGTTTTTTCAGCAAAAGATAAAAAATAAAGATGATTTATGCTGGTTCAACAAAAACACGGTTGCACTATCAAAGTTACGTCAAACCTACGTTGTCTTTCTGCCTGCTCAATAGAGTGGCAAAATAACTTGTCAACAATCCAAACTCTTAAAAGACGGTCATTCATCTGCAAACTCTTTGCAATTACCTTTTCACGTACGTAAAGGTTTGCAAGCTCGACAACAACAAGAAAAACTGCTGAAGTCATCAAACACAATATTTTTATGAGAAATAACCTTATTAACAGTTTGTTTGTCGCTGGTTATTATCAAGTGCAAAGACATATCTCATGAGGTGTAATCAAAAAATGATCAAAGCAACGAAGAAATCCAGTTTCAGTAGCATGAAGTGCAGTGTTTTAGTGCTTCTTATTTTTCAAGGTTGCAGCGGTCGATCTTGCAGAAGCTGGTGTGGAATACCCAGGAGGCTATCCGGCTATCACCACTGGATGGGGTTACAGCGTCCGTTTCCCCCGTAAGCAACTGCATGGAAATATGCTTCTTTGTTGTTTATGTTGTATGAAACGAAGGACTCATACCATTCAACTGCTAGTGGCACATTAGAGCAAGAAACCTCTCAACTTACTAGACTATAGCTTTGATATGGGTTGGTTCATACAAAAACTTAACAGAAGTCCGGGTTTTGCTTGAGCATTAATGCAAAAAAAGCTGCACGCGTGATGCTGCGCATTCACAGTATAAACAACGGCATGGTTCACGGCGCAAAGTTAGCAGGGATGGGCGTCGGCACTCTGCCGTAAACCTCTGATGAAACCCATTTGAAGGCACAAGCGAGCGCAAAGAGACTATTCATTTTCCTTAAAACTTAAACTTTAAAAATTGGTAGTTTGCATGTGATTCAGGATGGCACACGCTGATGTTCGAATTAAATGAAAAAAATCAGGCCAACGCACAAATAGATTTGCATACATTGATTGGTGTACAACTGAAAGAAAAGTTAGCAATGCATGGCACACCAAACGTCACCTTTCGGACTACTGTCTTTCTATTGTGCTTTGGGCAAGTCAAGTGTCCAGCAGGGGTGAAAGTCGGTCATTACTACAAAATATTTCAGAAGGCAAAATGTTTGTCAAAAACAGGCTCTCGGTTTTTTACGAGCAAAACTGTGCAAAACTCGTAACAAACGTCCGGAGACGCCACCTTGCGCAGTAGAGGTATCCCCCCTTTACTACTGTACTATGTTTTCGCGACGCTCTTGGCCATGGAAAAAGGGGTTCAACTCTTCCGATCATCAATCGTGTAGTTTGTTGAGCGTTTTTGGTACAAGCGTAAGTTCTACAACCTTGCAGGAGACCTAGTGTATTAGAGACATGCTCAAACTGTTTCAAACATATCACACGCCACCCTAAGTCACGATCCACACTTATACGCTCAATAGAATCCAAAGCTGCAAGGACGTTAAGTCATTACACTGCATTAAAATGTCCAAATCAGAATCCAGGTAGCCTAATGTTCACATACAGCGTGACTGAAGTTCAGTCTTATAACCTAACATTTGTGTTCTTTTCAGCTGTAATTCCTGATACGCTTCAAGTGACTCCAATCTCTCTTCAAACAGCTGATTTTTGCATCAACGTTTGGCAAGACGAAATAGAATTCACAGATCGCATGCAGTGCGCTGGTGGAGATGGAGTTGCCAGTTCGTGCAGTGTAAGTTGTCACTAAATTTAACTTGCCTTCTGCCGAAAAGCTTTCCAACTCCTCCAACACGAAGGTATACGCAATTAACAGCTCGCGCAGAAATCAAATGTTCCTAAAAAAGTTTTATTCGCTTTATTTGAGTAAACTGGTTGACACTGCTTTGCTTAATACGCAAGTTGGGGTAAAAAAAGAGATGCACAGGCTATATGCATATAGTTTTTCTGTACTGTAACTTGGGCTCTAAAACCTTAGTGCTATCGCTCCCACACTGTATTAGGTGAATGTCAGAGAACCGTCGCCAGAAAATCTTCAATAGGAGGGGTTTACGTTGATGCAGGGCGCTCATTCTGAAAATTTACATCAACATCTGCGGTAGTATGGTGGGCCTTGTTTAGTGCAACACTACTGGCATTGAGAATCAGTTCAAGATTTTATTTAGAAAAAATAAATGAATGCTGACGTTAATTGCTATCAAGCCTCAAGACGTTTATCACATCACAAACCTGTCAGTGATCAGGCGATGTTAATCTACTGTAGGTAACAGGGGTAAGAAATGTTCTGTCCCTAAATCACAGGATAGAGCAAAAACGCGGGATGATAAAAATCCACTGACTTCAAGCGTTTCATATTTTATTTTGGGAGAATTGAAGCTTTTTGAGGGGGATAAGCCCACAAAAGCCCCACCGTGGCGTCGAGACTGTCAGAGTTGCGATGTTACTTCTCGAACGTGTCGGCAAAGACATTCACCCAATGTTGAGTCACTGTGGAACAGGACTTGTTGACTTAAGTCAGAAAAATCCAACTGATGACACAAGGGCATTCTTGAAAGCTCACAAGTCGCATAGCCTTCTGAACGAACTGAATACCAACGAAGCAATGTAGTTAATGTTTTTGGAACGAAGGAACGAACGCTAATTTTAACAAATGTTTCCGTGCCGGCGCCTGTTTAGGGTTTTCCTTTTGGTGTAGGAACCCTATGTTGAGGTTTGGGGTGTTACCCAGCGTAGACGTTGCTTGCGAGGAATGCTGTCGTTGCATGCAGAGATGCTGGTTTCCCCAAACGCTACCAACGAGGCAGTCTAGTCGTTGT
>JGI24021J15306_10004573_pt1 | contig 16133 bp, 10 predicted proteins | sample Ectturendosymbi1_FD_15306 | JGI IMG/M metagenome (IMG submission 15306) | reverse complement strand
TGAAACTTTCATTTGATTATTGCACACTTCAATTTCATTGTGAGTCAGAATGACGTCACAATCGTTTAAAATGGGGTCGCTTCTTAAAAAGGTTGGGGACCACTGGCCTAGTGAATATAAAGTCTATAACAAATCGTGGCGCAATATAATTTTTTTCAAAGCGAAGGCCCCAGCTTGCAATTGTTTCAGAACATTGACCAACAGTAGTTTTGGCACAACTAGCGTTGCTATTCAACAGCTATTGATCGACTGCCCAGTGCCCAGACAGGCTAAGACGGTTGAGTGTACAGGACAAACCAAGCCGAAAATCACAAAATAGAACATTTGCTGTTGGTTGAATAGTCAACTGCCGGATATCTTTGGACTCGAATAGGAAGTCTACGTATCGTCTGCGGATTCAACCTTTGCTCTGCCATTTGTGTCAGTGTCGTCAAGTCAATTTTGACAAAGTATTAATATATGTAATCTATGCTGAAATCTGCCTTGTGGCAAAACTGCAGACCTTTGTCAAAATACAGATGACCCACAGCCAACTAACAGCTTTCAAAAATAGAAGGATCTTTCGAGAACTGAACAGCATTACATTAGCAGAACTGCCAACAAAGTTAATAAGACTAGGAGTGCAGTGGAGCGGGAACGCGTGGGAACGGCATTCCCACACTTTTTTCATAGTGACGTGACTTGAAGCTGTGTTTTTACTCTGATTTCCTGCGTGAAGCTCTAGACGTCGCATAAGTAAGAACTTATCATTTACGTAGCACCCTATCGTAATTGTACAATTACTGAAATGTCTAGTTTTTGGCTGCGTTACCACACTTTTTTTTCTAACGTTCCGACATTTCTATTATTCAAAATGGCTAGTTTTTGGGTGAGTTCCCGCACTCGTTTTTTGCACTACACCCCTGAATAGGACAGACACTCGTCTCGACCTGTTCTTTGCAATTTGAATCACTATACACCTTGTTTTCGATAGCTGTAGGTAGGCCTACTTCAATCTTAACTGGCACTACTAACAACCAAGTTCCATCCATAAAGAATGGGACATGGTGGAGCGCAGATATAATGCCCTCGCAAGAGAATTTTGCACATTTGATAACCTTCGACAAATAAATTAGAAGACATTTATCGTTTGTTCAAAAGAGAGCATTAATTGTTTGCTAACAATTAGATTTATAAGTCCTTTTTACTGAATTCTCGAGCGCAAGGAGTATCTGGCAAAAATGAACAACCTACCCAAACACAGCCCGGGGCCCTCAGACGCGCGGGGCCCAATGCAGCTGCATCGGTTGCATGGGCTTAAGGCCGGCCCTGGGGTTAGCGAACAATAGTGTTAAGAAAGTGTCTGTAACCATGTGGTTCTGCCTCCAACACCGTTGTAAAACGTTCTGTTGTATCTGTTTTTATCTATCTGTGTTGTGCAGAGAGTATGTGCTTGTAATATGGACTTTGTGTTTGTTTCAAAATAAGATTAAATTAGATTAGGGCTCATTTCCTTGGGGACTCTGTCCTGGTTTGTGCGACAAAATGTTTTATTAACACCAAAGTCTAAATATAGATTATGTTGGATAATAAAATTGGTCCCAATATACCAGTGGCATACCTAGGGTTCCTGTGCCCGGGAACAAATTTAGTTTAGGCGCCCCCACCCAGCCCGTTCGTGGCAGCATAGATGCGAACAATTAGTTGGTAGTAATTAAAGGGACGTCGGTAGCTGACTTGGGCTCCGCATGTACAGTAGTTGTTTCTAGACCCGTCTAAAAACTTCATAGGACTGCGACGTCACGGAATTAATGTCAGGGCCTTTTGAATTTTGGAAGTCTTTAACTATTGCATAGTTAAGAATCTAATTGTTTCTAGTGAAGGATATCCATATTTTGAAATTTCGGTCACGACTGAACAAAACTGTTGTAAATAAACACTTAGCTACACTCACAGACAATTTTCATACAAATTATCACATGCTTGACATTACATAACTGGAATAGGAATATATGATATCTCGGATTACCTACATAAGGTCGTAGCCAGGTTTTAAGGTTTCGGGAGTATATATTTTTGTTTTTATTACATATTAAAAAAATTTTCTGGGCACAACAAAATTTTTTTGGGAAAAAAATTTGATGGGGAACTGCCGAATGCCATCCAGTGGCTACGAGCCTGCAACTGCCTATGCTCATGATTCTGAAAAAAGCGAACCAAAACAAGCTTTAAAGGTTGCAAAGTAAGAAACACATTAGTTTTCCAAGCAGCAGATTTTATAGCAGATTCAAAGGAGTAACTTGTTTCCGAAATAAATTTTGGTAATCGCACTTCTATTAACCCGCAGATTATATTGCTGTATCAAACCTTCCACCCAGCTCTTGAAGCGTATGCTCCAGCACTGTGCACTGCATCTCGAAAACAGAAAAAAATGCCATGGAAGTCTTGGTTGACACCTCAAATATGAAATCTCATCAAAATAAAAAAACTCCCTCTAATTCGATGTATTGTTATCTGCTGCAATTTAAGTGAGCTCAATACCAAACAAGCTGAATATTGGCTTCGGACTTTAGAGACCATGTTAAGCAGGGATGTAGTGCTAACAAAAAAGGTGTGGGAGCGCATCAAAAAACAGCCTTTTTGAAACAGCTTAAAACTCATTTTAAAGCAAAATGTGAAAAAGGTGTGGGAACGCAGTTTCCACGCGTTCCTGCTCCACTACACCCCTGGTGTTAAACTTATTTACGATGTGCCTTTTTTTCAGCAAAGCCACGAATCAGACTAGTGTCCAAAGAACAATTCCATCCTTCCCACTTAGCAGGACTATGACAACTAAGTTGTTGTCCAGTTTTTTGGGTTAGATTTTGAGGCTTGGTCAGGCGCGAGTATGAATGACTATAGCCAAAGGACGCAACTGAAAAAGTTTGAGAACCTCTGTCCTAGAGAGTTTTTTTTATCTCTATTTCTTCTTCGACAGCTTCTAAAAAGGCGCATTTAGTTCAAAAGGGCACCATCAAACGGGACGCCACAGGTATTTTAGGGGGGTCAATTGCTCCAATCTGCACCCCTCTGGATCCAACACTGCACACTCGGTTAATTAGGCTTTCGTGCCCAAACAGGGCTTCAAATATAAATGTTGTGCTCGGGCCGGGTTTGGGCTTCAATATTAGGTCCGCTTACAACTCTGCTTGGATGCACACTTGCTCACAATGTTGACAGCGGCTACACTGTAGATCGCGCTACCATCCGCGGAGGCCATTTACTTCGACAGTTTAAAGCAAATAGTCGCAAAAATTACGCTTTGTTGGCAGTAATGTTTTTGGCTTACCGCTATCAGCAGTCACTGTCTCGCTGCTTTGCCTGCCCAAATGTTTGCGTTCAACAGTCACATGCGGCAAAACGTCTTAATTGAAGTGCCACCTTTGAATATTTGTTGCCATGTTATTGTTATGCAATAAAGACCAACAGAAGAACAGTCTGCTCGCAAATGCCGCTACCTGCATCTGCAGGCAAATGAGCGCACATGAGTGATCTGAAAGCTCATCACTTTATGACACCAGAACAGTTAGTCTGGCTCTTGGGCAGTATGAGTACGTATCACGTCGGCAAATAAATTGACACTGCAAAAATTAAATCATCAACTGCTGACTTCAGGTTTTCTAGAAATATTTCGCTCTTAGTCCCAATATCCAGGGCTACTGCCCGTTTTGCCCCCCTGCGCACGCTCCTGTTCGAGATGTTTTCGACCCAATAAGTTCGAACAACAGCGAATTCTTTGTCACGTGAACATATTGCGTACTGATGAGATGTAAAACTTTCCGGAGAGCATACGTGCAGTGCATGTTTGCACAACCTGAAAACACTTGCTATATGACATATGCGCTCTTCTGATTAACGTTCACTTCGAATAAGAACCCCTCTGCAGTTACTCTGCCTTCGAAACGCCGTACATTTTATTCTGGCATCAATCTGGTTTTCAGCTGTGCAGTGATCGAAACAGAAAATTGTGACCGGCAGCAACATTACGCGAGGCCTTATGTGCTATTTGCGTTATGAAGTTCATTGCCTTATGTGTTGAACCAAATTTACAGCTTATGATTCATAAATAAGAACAGTAAAGCTTGATGCTAGAAGTTTTCTTAGGCCTCAAGATGACAACTTCAAGATGTGTGAACAGTGAGCTTCTTAGGATGAAGGCAACGATAAAACAGCAAACAGTTGAACTTTAAGAACAGTTTTTTCTCGTTTATATTTTCAGTCCCTAGCCTCAAGCGTCTGCAACTTTCCCAATAGGTTTAGTGGCGCATGCTAAACACAAGGATTAACAGTGGTAAGCTTACCTTTTGCGCTCGTTTCTGGAACACGTTCCTAAGCGACGACTTCGCACCAACCAGCCCGTAACAAACTCAAGTCAAGAATTATGCTTTAGATTTCTGGTTCGCTCGTGGATGTATTCATTGGACGTTAAGGGAAACGTATCAACGGCTTTCGCAGGTTCCAACTCTTCATAAATCTTCTCTTTTGAATGTCACATGTGGTACCTTGCATATGTTTTAATCACGTGTGTGAAAGCCTCAAAGTTTAATACTTTTCACATTCTGATGATATCAATCGTCATATCTACGTAGTCGAGAAAAAATCACAAAATTTTGGAAAAACTAGTTAACAATGAGCTCAAAAAAATTGATCACTGGGTTTGTGCTAAAATTATGTATCTATCATTCCAAAAGTAATTACATGCTCTTAAACAACCATAGCAAAATTTATCAGGTTTCATTTGCACTATACCAATATTTCAGTGCTTAGATCTCTTTGTTTGCTCTGTTGCATGCCTAGTAATTTACTCAACACCTTACTGGGGAGAGCTAATAAAAACACTTACTCCTAATTTGATTGCAGAACAAAGCTCAAAGAGCACTTTAGTATGACAAAACTAAAATGATTGTGCTTTGTTCTAAGCACAAAGTGTTAAATATTCCAGGCTTATTCAAACTATCCGTTGCCAAATTCATGCAGGCTACTGTTTTGGTTATGGTGAACTACCTAAACCCTCTTTTCTGATATTGCATTAGTCCACAAGTATGAAACAGGTTTTCGTCTTTGCAAAATTACCTTAATACCTTTAACCAGAAGGAAAGTGCATCTGGGTCAGCTTTCTTTGAAGTATATTGGTCCTAAAATTTGGCGTAATATTCCTTAAAATTGAAATCTCTTCCGCCTTATTCATTTGGAAAATAATACAAAAATGTCCTGCCATCTTGCCAACATTCCTGTTGGTTTTCGTTTCATATGGTTTAAATTTGTCTGTAATATTATTTTAGTATCCCTCTTTTCCCTTCACTCTTTTACCTCTGCAGTTACTCGCCCCCACTGCGTACATAGGCATGATTTTCTTCCTCTATTTTCTGTTGGTGTTGTTTTACTTCTTTCATCTGACGTTGATTCAATGCATTTAGATATTTTTCTTTCATGAGATCTGAAACGTCTTTAATTAAAAATTTATTTGTGCTGGTAACAGGGCTGACGAAGCAGTTGACCGTATCGCCTTTCGGCAACCCTTTGTGATTCAAATATGCTACAACACATCAATTTGCTAAATCTTACATTCATGATGTTTTTATATTCTCATGAGCATGAAATGAATTTCTGTATTTGATGTTTTTTCCTCTTGTTCCTTTGCGACATGTTTTTATTTGAGTCACAAAAGTGCATGAATAAACCATCACCATCGCATTTTCTGCAAAAAATTCCACTTCTTCAACTGACAAAGTGAGCGAAATGGGCGTGTTTTTTAGTGAAAGTACTTCTTGCTGTACAGATAAACATCGTCGACAGAAAGCATCATTGAAAACAAAAGCCATGCAAACATTTCTCCGGAATTCTAGCTGGCGTAGAACTTACAAAATTTCGCCAGAAAAGTCACGCAACGCTATGACGACGCAGAATTCACTTTCTCGATTACACAACGCATCCTCTCAAACCAACGCAAAACACGTTTTTTTTAACCTCGCTTGTTCATCGCACTTCGCAGCGCATCGAAAATGTGTTTGTTCTGTTATACTACGTTACAATCCCGGTCCTTAGCACTGCCCCTTGTAAGATCACGGAAGTAAAGTACGATTTCAAGCACGACGGTTCAACGCAGGTGTAAGTTCATCGGGGATTTCGCAACAAGAAGCTGTGCGTCAAGTCAGCAAATCTCTGGATTATTCGAGAGGAGACCCTGCGCTTGATTGTTCGTAGTTCGCAACAAAGCGGCATTCGAAACAATGCTCAGCAAGCACATTACGCAGTCACATCACGCAGAACTGTAGAAAACAAAGCAGCGCCGAAAATCCAGCTAGGGATCTCATTACAAAGTGACTGAATTTGAGATTGGGTTCCGTTGCTTTTTGCCACATTTCAGTAACTTGAAATAATTGACCTTGTTACTCTATCACTGCAGTGGCAACATTTTTGAATGAATGTGCTTAGAGAAATGCATGCATGCTAAACGCAAAGAGTATGATTTTTTACCGTAGCCTACTTCACTTATGTGCATTGAGGAATGAGGATACTTTAATTGTTCAGTCAATNTGTTTCTGAGTTCTATTAAAGTCCCAATGTATGAAACTCTACACACAAAAATGTGTTTGGAACGCGCCGCCGCCATTGACGTTTTAACATAATTCCTAAATTGATACACTGTGTTGAAAAGGTTGCCTACTCTGTCATGGATAATTCAGTGTTTCGCGCCTGAACGTACCGTTTTTACTGGACAGATACTACTGAATTAGTTTGAAAGCATTCGCCTTTTGTCAGAAATATGGAATAATGCGCTGAGTCAAAAGTTTTGTTCTTAGATCTAAGTAAATCGTACAAGATGTAAGTTTCTAATCAAGGATTTATTGGTTTTCGTACAAGTTGGTAATGTTCAGGGATGTGGGAACGTTATTGGTAGAAAGGCATTGTTCTTGACTGAAAAAAGATTGCTTTAGGCAGTATGGACATTCTATCTTATGGATAGCACTTTTCAAATATTTTGACAGTACATTAATACTAAAAGTGGTATGTAGGGGAAGGTGGGCACAGTAGAACTGGGGGCACAGTCGTCTTTTTGGATTTGTTCAAAAAGTTGAAAACGTTGAATTTTAAGGTTTATATGGTGATTTAGTTTCATACCAGCCGTAGTACTAAAGTGAATTTTTCCTTGATAGGTAGTGGTTGTTACGAGATACAGAGCAAGTTGTGTTTTTGTTACCCAAAAGTNATTTATAAAATCGCATTTAGATTTGGGTCTTGCCCACGTTAATCAACATCGTCTGTTCTCAGTTTTTGTGACGTTGTATTCAGGGCAGTGCAACATTATTTGATAATGCCACATCTCAAATTTTATTTTTAGGTATGCATGGGGCACATCTGTCAAAAAAATGGAGCGTACTCGACACATTGCCACTAGGTCAGTATAAATATGGTAAAGCTTGAGGGATTGACAAGAACTGCCTTTGTTTGTATTGCTTTCTCATGCAGGGGATATATTTCTTAACACGGTCGAACGATTTTTGCTTGTCTGCTCAAGTATGATTGCAGGTTGTTCATGAATACCCGAAGTNAAATAAATAAAAAAAGAAAAGAAAAAAGCAGTAGATCCAAANTATAGCAATTTTGAAGCAGTCAGGGTGTTCACCTTGCTTGTTGANCAACTTGGTTACGTCATGGGTTGTTTTGCTAGCATTTCCGCTTAATCTAGTCTACAGTACAACTATTATAGAAGCAAGCTGTGCAGTAGGCTGGATTCCTTATAGTAGTCTTGTACAGATGGGCTTTACTTCAGGTTTAAATAGCCTACTTTGGCTTGGTAGGTGGTGTAGTTTATCTGTGTGATGATTACTGGAACAGTTTGAGCGATTTTTATAATGAGAATGCACGAAACTGAATATTACTGACTTTAGTAGTGATGAGCCTAGGCTCACGTGCAAAGTAGCCTAACGCTAAGTGTGGAATGTTGGTAGCATTCGAAAAATGGATGCTTCCAAACACGCAAGCCGGTAGATTAATTTGATGACTCTATGTCGAAAATGCTATTTATTTCTTATCAGTGAGCTCAATTGAAAAGATTTTGTCGCGAGAAATGAATTAATTAATTATTGTTCGTGCCCGATACTGTCGACGTTCTAGCGTACGCTCTGCGCGTGGTTTGATTATTATGATCAACTGTCAATCTGTTCAAGTGTTTGAATGGCTTGTGGTAGGCGACAACCACCACGGCTGGTGAACCTTCACACTTTTGGGCTGGTTGCGAGCCTGGTGAACACCCCACAAAAATGGCCACCGTACGCCACTGCAATATAGCAACTCCATACACACAATATCGTGCCAAAACATGAAAACAACGCCCTTTAGTAAAGATTTTATAACCAATTTTAAAAGAGTACTTTTTCTGTCGAATGTGCCCCATGCATGGGGCACACTTGACATGAGCATGGGTACACTTGGCCGGTCAATAAAAAGTTGGGCTGCATGCATTGTATAATGTTCACGTGTTATCTCATGTAAAATAGGCTCTTGCTAACTGCCTCCCACTTTTCCACATTCTAATTACCTATTATCACTGCGCATGGCAAAACAAATTTGTATAATTACCAAACATTAAATGAAACCAAAGCAGTATGCTGAAATTCGTGCTTTACCATACAAATATAATGTGCCTCTAAGCACATGATAAACCTAAAAATGCTCATAGATTAGAATTAGGCCTAGTCAGTTGAAATTTGCCATTTTCCTGACTTGCCGATTTACACTAATTTAGCAATATTTTAAGATTATGAGGAAAAGCTCCATCACGCAAACATTAGTTTGTAACACCTGAAAGAAGTTCTAGTAAGTATTGTGATAATTTCAAAGCGTGGAATACTTTACGTTAGCATTATATTCACATGGCTTTTTGGAGTCTGTTTCATGAATAAGTGAGGAAGATAATAATCTTTGAGGTGGTTAGTGAGAAAAACAAAATGCACTTGACATGGTATCAGATATTTTTCTCAGTTTGAATATTGGCTGTAGGATGGCTCTAGAGAGGTGAAATTGGTCTGTGCCGAGGCGAGGAAACTATGATTTGCTGCATCTACAATTGATTTTGTAGGTATCATATACGCGCCCCTCAACNTAAGCCTTTGCCGAACCAAAAAGCCTTTTTTTGCTGTTAATGTTATTTTAAGGGAAAGCACGTTAGTCAGCATCCAGCAGATAAATGCGCTACTTTAATACATTAATGAATAAAATACAAACCCGATTTAGGAAATCTACAAATGCCTTTCAAAGCGGTGGAAAGGCTGGGGGGGGTCTGCAAATTCTTCGGGATTATGTGACATTTTATGCAAGATGTGAGATAGTGTGACAAAAAGGGGGTGAAAGTTTCAAGAATACACTGCATTGTAATTTACTGGCCACCCACCATGCTATGGTTTAGGTCAGTGTTTCTCAACGTTTCTGGGCCCAGGGAGTATCTTTTAAATATCCGATGGACCATTTTCCTATGCTGACACCTAATTAACAATTAGTCGAAACTGTATTGCGCATAGGTGAGTGAACGTTTCATTAAGGATTTATGGAACTGTCTGTGGACCACTAGACATTCCAGGTGGACCACGTCGAGAATCACTGGTTTTCTTTAACCTGAAGAATGCAACAAGTGTGCTTCCTGCTGTATATCTGACAACAACTTCTGCTTAAGCCAAGGTATGTCGTCAAAATAATATTCAGAATACTGTGATAACAAAGTAACAGCTCTCGCTGCAACTAATGGGATCTTAGATTTTAGCTAAATCACCTTGTTTATAAAAAAACACAGGTCACTCCAAAATGTAAATGTTTGATGCTTTTGTTTGTAGTCCTTTAGGGGCTTGATGACTCCGTGTGTGTTTTTTTGCTTTTATCACCCTCAAACTGGTTTTCTCTTACGTGGGTGCGTTGTTGAATTGCTGCTTTTCTGTTACATGCTTTTGTTGGGAAAATGTATTGTTATAAAACCTCGGTCAGGGATTTTTCAAGTGACACATATGATGGAAATCTCTTCATGGTGCCAGCCTTTGCTGTGAAATTATGTTTAATTAGCACAGACCAGGAAATATTTCATTGCATTTTGTTACCTGCGCCTCTTCCGCTTAATACGGTTATATTGAGTGCTGCAACTATAGGCAAACGTGCATTGCGTTTGAATTAAACTTGTAAAGATTTCAGAGAAAAAATTTGAAGTGAATACGCTACTTGTGATATGAAACGGTCGTCAAATTTCAGCAAAAAATGCGTTAGTCTGTTTGAAAATTTGTTGAACACTTTTGGCATTAACACAAACTCAACAAAGAAACCTAATTAGTTTTGTATAGTTGGAAGATCTGTTTTGACTTTTTGTTTGATATAGTTAGCACCGCATTTGAGACTTTTAGCGAGAAAACTATCGCCAAAATTTCCTCCGACCCTCCGTGAACCCTGAATTATTTTTTACAAAAGGTGGATTGCCGCACGAGCGTTGCAACTGCATCATTCAAAAGGAAAAACGCTGTAATCGCGCCGGTGAAAAGGTGACAAGGGATGAGTGTCGCAACGTCGTGACGAGCCGTGAATTTTGTGGCCACACGCTAAACCATCTATTATCAGTTGCATCAAATGCAACTTCCTTCCTCTTTCAAACCAGTAGGCACTTCCCCTTGTTCTAAAATAAACTGTCAACAGATGAGCAGCTATGTCACGACTCACGCAAAATGAGCATCTAAGGAAAATGTTTGTTCATAAGAAATGAGGCCTACGTATAGACGCATCAGTGAGGTTGCGTCTACGAAAATAGTTCTGGCAAACATTTGACATGATTCAATGCTTTTTATGCATGTCTTTTGACTTGCTTACATTCGGAATGGATGTCCACTCTTTTGTATTTTTCCTTGCATGTTGGTAATAACATACATTTTTTCAAGACTGCGTAAGCTGCAGATAGTGACAAAAAGATCTACTGAAGACTGGAAGGCCAATAGCTCAAACAGATATGTAGGGCGAATCTTCAGGTCAGAAAGTTCTGCAACCAAGAATCAAAAATATAATTTTATTGCTCTCTAATCTAACAGAAGGGTTTACTTAAATTGCCTGTGTCTTAGACAATATTTTATTTGAATAAGAGCTGAGGATGCCCACACAGTATGCGAAATATATAGTCAGATACAATCATATTCTTTGATTCTTGACTGTTAAAGGATTTCTTTCGAAAAGCAGTAATCTTTGACTGAAAGTGTTTTGATTGCTTTGCCTGGGGAACGAAGATGAGTGGTATACTGTTTATATTCTAGTTTGTTACAAAACATTTAATCTTGACACGTTTTCACCATCTCCTAACTTGAACAGAAAATTAAGACTTGATTTCTATATCCCCAGTTGCAATTACCAAAGCTACATGTTTCAATTTTTTTAAGTAAGGAGAGTTTCGATTGGTGATTACTTTTTCAAGTGGGGAAAAGTTTGTTGCAGTTATTTTTAGTTTGCGGACAACGCGGCTGAGTGTAACTTTGTCAAACCGGTTATTGCTCTTATGCTGCTATTTTTTTTACAAACAGAAGAAATTTAAAAACTCCACTTAACAACATGCAAATGAAGCCTACAACAAAACAATAATGACAAATGAATAAAGTTTAAAATCCAAAACCTAAAAAACAAGTAGAATCGAAAAACGAAAAAGAAAGCATATCTGATGTGCTTTTACATAAAGAATCTGATGCCATGTAGTTCAGCACTGGGTCATTATTCTCACTTTGTAGTCTTTTGAAGGAAAACAAAACCACTTTTTTCCATTCAGACAGTTTGAACAGCTTCATTCCAACTTTCGAAAACTGGAATCAACTTTGGCTAAAATGAGAAACATTTTGGTAAATTAGAATAACTTTTTTGAGATTTGGGCAAATTATAATGGCTTGCTTCTGTTTCGGAGACCCACGATTTGGGTAACCAGTACCTTAAAGTTTCAAAATGAAATAAACAGCACGTTCAGTTTTAGTTTTGCATTGAAGTGCCAGTTGACATCAAACTTGTCAGTACACGCAGTAGAGAAATGATGAAGTGGCACCAGAGAACATTGAATCAAAAATGTTAAGTTTAAGCTGATATAAACAAGGACAGGTCGTCATTGCATTAGCTACATACACAACAACGAAAAGCCTCAAAAACCTTCAGCAAGTCTGCATGCGGGTCGGGCATAGCAACCGATCGAAACAGGTGTCCGAATATTATAAGCCTGCCTGCAACCTCGGCGACAAACCTAGTAACAGCAAATTTTGAAGGATTCGCCTTTGAACGATGTTCTCTTATCTTTAAATTTTCAACATTACTTGCAATTTAGCAACGAAGTAACCCCCCAGCGACTTTCTGGGGGATTTTACAAATCTTTACTTTAAATGATTCTAATCCTCTTCAGGTTGTTGCTATTGTTGTTTAGATTAACCATTTCTGACGGTAAACAGAAACTGCTGCCACAACGATCTTGTTTAAAATTATCTGCAAAAATGTCTTCTGTCCTAAATGCAAAAGAAATGACGATCATTCCCGCGATTGCGAATGGAATGAACCAAAGTCGTGGAATCACAACACAGTCAACAACTCATCCCATCTCCAAACCTGAAGTTATTGCATTAATTGCTACTCAGGTAGTGATGGAAATAGCGATGTGCTACATAAGCACGGGTGTTATCTTCTGGATGTGCAAGAAAAAGACAAGCTGTTGCTTTGGAAACCTATCAGGTAAATTGAAAGCCCTAAAAGCTGCTGCGTTCTTGCCAGCGTTTTGCAATCATGAACCTCACCTTTAAAATCAAAATCTTGCGATTCTCATCGCGCTCAATCTGTCACAAATGGAAATAAGCACTTTTTTGGTCAAAGAAACGTTTTATATGAAAGCATGAACGCACCCGTTTTGGAAATTCGTGCCCTTAGTAACGGATATAAGTAGTGAAATTTGAACATTTTGATTAGTGATATCCAGCGATTTGGTTAGATTTTCTCTACAGATGTTGCATTGTTATCATTTATGCCCACTTCTGTGCATTGCTTGTGTGAAAGTAATGCTGAAGTCTTGTGTACAAAGACATCTGCGTTTACAGGCATGACCATACTACTGAAGTGATTAAGTGTTTGCCTTGTCTCGTGTTTTTTGCGTTGTTTCTATGTTGTCGAGCTGATTGCAACACTTCAGAAAAAAATCTTTTACGACTTCATTAACTAATTAATCATAGGATACGTAATAACATCATATTTGAATAAATTACTGAAGATAAACCGAAACGTTGTGCGGCAATTCTTGTAAGCAGTGATGATTCACATAATAACGATAATCCTTCAAGCTCATGACAAAATGTATAGAGAATTTAGATAAAATTGATGATTGTCCACAGCTTCATACATAAACAAAATATCAGAAAACTTGTTAATATACTCCACAAGGACATAATTATAAATAAGGATTATAATGACCAAACACCAGGATGAGAAACACAATATGGAATGAAATTAACCACAATTCGCACAACTTTTCATCTTGAAAAGTAATTCTGAGTAGGTTATAATTTTCATATAATTTAACTTTCGAAATTTTCATGCCGTGGTTGGTTAAGATTCAACTGGTGTATACAAGGGCGTACGCAAGTCGGGGTGATGAGGTTAAAACCCCCCCTTGAGCTTGGTATTTTACAAAAAGTTTATTCCCTGCGCAAAGGAAATTAGTTGTTTTTGCATACGTTTACATTGTTAATTTGTCGACTTAGTGCAAATAACACGGAATGAATTGGCATGCAAATTTCAAGGAAAAATCTAAGTGTTCCAAAAAGTAATGATTAGATTTCGGCGGGAATCTGCGTTATCGTCTGCGTCCAGAAACCACCTCACCACTTTTTGCAGACCTTTTGACCACTACGCATGTTTAAGATTGTGCTCCGCGCTATTTCAATTTACCCGAAACAATTGTCTTTATTTCGTCTGCTGAGGCTGATCAGCGCAAGCGCTGACCGCATTGCCTGTATTACCAATTTTTGTAGCATGATAGAACAGCTGCACGGGCTCAAAAACCGCAGTTGTTAACATAGAAGCATTGAGGCGTTTGATAATGTCTCAGGAGAGAAAAAGGAAAATTAAAAGTGTGCTGAACTTCTATAAATAACAAAAGATCGAAAGTTTACTTGTGTACTTTATGCACATTCTCAATTCTTGTGTAATTTAACAAGATGTGATCTTGCAAACCGGTGCGTGCGCCAGCCAGTCCAGCGCACGCATTCTATGCTCGACTGCTGGAATTCGACAAGACATTGGCGCAGCCTCATTTTGCAGTTGTAAATTGCTGTGACGCATTGATGAGTGTGTTTTATATCCCTGTTTTAAAGCGCAGCCTGATATTTTTGCAGTTATGAACAGCTGTGTCGAAGCGTTGAGTTTGCTTTTCTCTGATGGCCTTACTTGGAGCGCTGAGAGTTTATAGTGCAATGACAAAATAAAATAAGGGGAGTGGATGTAGAAATTTTGCATATTATGTCAAAAAACATCACAAAACGTTGGTTTGGAAACATGAAAATGACGTCAAATTGTGACTTTACAAACAGCGCACACCAAATACAAATGACCACGTATGACCCTGAAGGAAATCCCCCACCCATGAAAATTTTCTGCGTACGCCACTGGATGTATATTTCTCTTGTGTATGTTTTTCTAAAAAGTTGCACTCGTATTGTATAGGTCCACTTTAAATGAAATTTAACCAGAAAATAAAAAAAGATTTCGTGTGAATATGGAAACGATGATTCAGATTAGTTTATCTCACATACTAGATTCCAATGTGAGGTGGCTTTCGAGTTGTAGACATCAGAATTATTTTGGTGTGCAGTGTGCATTTTCTATGCTTTACAATCTTCAGGCAGCTAAAACAGCACCAAAGCAGTTTGCTGAAATGAAGCAAATACTAATTGAAAAATATTGTAGTTTGAATAAATGTAAACACGTGCTGAGAAACAAACCGTCACGACTTCAAAACAAATAATTGTGCTGGATGATTTTTTATTTTCCTGTTTTTATTATGTGCAAAATAAGATGAAATAAACGGAGGCTTTAAAAACTTCATATGAAAGAAAACGGTCTGACCTGGTGGTAACCTGCTGCAACTAATTCAATTATTGAAAACAGTAAAATAGTCATTGGCTTGTTCAAATGAAAAACGAAACCATTGGAAAAGGAGTCATTTCTGCTTCAGTGTCAATAAATGAACAAAGCTGATTGAATGCAAGATGTTTGTCTATATTCTGAAGAGAGCACGCGAAGTTATTATTGGTGTTCGCTTTCATTTTTCGGCGCTGTACATCAGCAGTGAAATGTATTACTTCTGTTCATGACCATGGGCGTCGGAATTATTTTTACCAGGGGGGGGAGCCAAAAATGGTGAAAAACAATTTTCCCTCTCGAAACTGAATAAACAACCTTTTTGCTACGAATGCAAGAAGGACAAGGACACGTTAATTTTAAAATGCAGGGGTCCAAGGCCCCGTGCCCCCATTCTAAAGCCTATGTTCATGGCTTGACCTAAACACTCCTAAAGTGTATCGGCGTCACATGTTGTGACTGTCTACTGCAGTGTTTCGCAACTCTTTAGGTTTGGGGCACCCTACGGACGAGAAATATAATTTGTGGCACCTAGTGACAAACCCACAGCAATTTGCTCTAAGGTTTGATGACATTTTTAAAATGCTTTATGATATATTGAAAAACGTCTTAACTCGCGGCACCCCTGAGTATTGTAAATGGAACCCTAGGGTTTCGAGGCACCCTGATTGGGAACCACCAATCTACTGTATTTTTTTTAACTGTGATTGTCACACAATGCATCGCTCTCTTGGTGTAAACTTCACCATATTCCTCTCGTGGTAAAATTACGCTAAATATAATATAATTATTGTAAAACTGCAAAACGCTACCTAAACAGGCATAAATCATTGCGTTTGCTCTTTTTCAGAAACCACTGAACAGCAACTTGACAAAAAGAAGCTCACTGTCATAAATGCATTTCGCTTAATAGCACCGTTGTCTTTTGCGATGTACGTAGTAGGCTATTCTCCTTATGCCGGCATTCCTAGTTTCGACGCTCACGTGGAATATTATTACCT
>JGI24021J15306_10004571_pt1 | contig 16135 bp, 7 predicted proteins | sample Ectturendosymbi1_FD_15306 | JGI IMG/M metagenome (IMG submission 15306) | reverse complement strand
GAGGTTTGATCCCTTGGATTATATTTGGAACGCAAATCTGCGTGGCTTTAGTGTTTGTTATTTGAGTTGTAGCACGCATTGGTTTGCGCTGCTACAAAAGGATTAGAAGTTGTGGTATTTGACTTTTTTCTTACTTCTACAACAGTGGTTCTCAAACATTTCGCTGAAGGGAGTCAAATACAGACCTACGATTTTGTTAGAGAGCCGCACAAAAAAAACTTACCACAAGTCAATTGACATGTTTTGTTTTATTGCACTAGCGAAGCCTGTTATGCAAAACTTTGTAGAGGTGTAACTGAAAAGACACTACCTATCGAAAGGAATCCTTTCCCAGCAAGAACCAGACACTATACTCTTACAGAGTATATATTTCGCCTACGAAGTGGGCCTCATCAGCTCATATTCAAATCTGTTACAAAAAGATTGCTAAAATCCGCAGAAAGATTGCTTGGGAGCCGCATGTGGCTCTTAGAACAGTGTTTGAAAACCATTGTTCAACAAGTAACACCACGCCTGCCATCCACAATGTCACAGCCTTAGCGATTATTAAACCAAATAAACAACAAATGCTTGCAGACCCATTGTTGTAGTCTGGTGTCGTAACTCGTAGCAATCGCGTTTAGTGTGCTATAAAGAGCACACGCAAGTCTATTTGGCAAAACCGTTAGTATCTAGGAAGGGGCCCGGAGCCGGAGCTACCACTCAAATGGCCATAGCTCCAGCTCCGGTCCTAACTTTTAAACTGAGCTTCGGCTCCTTCTGATTTTTATTTTGAGCCCTGACTGCGGCTCCAGGCAAAATGCCCAGCTCCGGCTCCGTAGCCCTGGATCATTTTCACATGAATTCTGAACGTAATATTAGCGTCATGATACAATTCCTTAGTTCAGCTTTTAAATGGCTTGGTTCAGCTATTTAATACTTTCTTTAAATTAAATTATTCAAATTTACTGCCTTGTGTTTGCTTTATCAGGTTTGGGGGAGAAAACGACAAGTTGAGAGTGAAAAGGGGGCGATGGAATAAAAAAGTTTGAGAAACACTGTGTTGGGGCATGTGAAGGGGAAGGAGGTATATTTATTGCAGAAGGGTTAAGCTAGACTTGTGGAATTCATTGAGAGCGAAGAGCAATCTACTCTCAACTAGCACCTACTCTGTAATGCGTTGCTACTAACCACTTTGTGCTGTGGTGTTCCCTTACCTTTGTGATATGAACCATGAGTCTGAAACAAATAAAAAAATAAACAAAATAAAACATTGATCAGTTCTCTTGCTATAGTTTTTTCATTTTTTCTAATTTCCACTGACATTTTGTGACTTATTTGCATGATGGCTCTTTGCATTGTTTCTGTTTATTAACTGTGTTATACGAAACAATAAATCAATCACAAACAAGGAAGATTTTGTACACATACAGCAACCCACGCTCGCCACGCAATAAATTAACTCGCTTGCCCCGTAAACTAAGGATGTGGAACCGAAACCTAAATATCAGGCTCAGGCTCCACCATCTTAAAAATTTTTGGCTCTACTTCTAGCTCCAATCATCCAAAATTGTTTGGGCTTCGGCGTCACACAGCCTTGAGCCCTGGCTTGAACCAGGTTTCCTGCAAAGTTTCTGCTGTGGTTGATGGACTTGGACTCGGGCTGTTTCATCATTGAACTGTAATATTGGCTACGTCGCATCCAACAAATGTTGTTATTGCTAATCGATTGGTTCTGTAAAAAGTGGCGTCTCTGACGACCACAGAATGGTTGCACAATCAAATGCACGCACCTACAGTACATGCAACACCCGTGAGTCTCACCCATTTTTTGATGCTATTGCCATTTGTTATACATTTGATCGTGTTTATTTGTTTTATGTACAGATTTGATTGAGTAATGTGTAATTCTGTTGCACAAAATACTACTAAGTACTAGTACTTAGCGGTTAGGCACACTGATGACTGATACTTTAATTAATAAATGCATGGCGTAGGTTTCTGTGAAACTTCTTGATTGTCAATCTAGTAACTTGGGATGAAAGAACTGCTAGAGCACTAGCATACCATAATCCCAGTCTCAGTTGGACATGCATAGCATAAATTTGGAATATCTGTTGCGGAGACATAGGTCTACACATGACCTAGTCCTAATCCTAATGGGCCCAGTTCAGCAGTTGAGTTGCATTTTGAAATATATGTTTTTTGCTGTCAATTAATGTGGTTGGATTGTGTTGAAACCAGGAAATGCATACTCACTACAACAGCCTTACCTTTATCATGAACCAGCATGGTGGAATATGAGGTACAAAGAGCCGTTTGAATCAAGGGTGTCATGGCTTGGGTATGATGTGGGCTGTTATTTCATTTTGTTTTGCCACAACATGTAAATTAGCTATGGCTTACATGTGAGCTGCAACACCATCATTCTGGATGCCTTGTAAAAGATGGATATCTATCAACATCAAGTGCAGATCTTTTTGGTTGCAGATATAAAATGACATAACCGGAGTCATGAAATGAAAATATAATTTTACAATGAGAAACGACACCGCAACGATAGTAAAAAAAATGTTTCTTGCTTGCCTAAGCCTAATTTCAGCAGCCATCAGTCTCATTCCAAGGATATTCCATTCTTAGAAACAACCTCCCATGGGATTCAAAAATAGGTTTCAACAATTGTGAAAATAGAAAAATTTAAAACATCACGACTTTTAGGCTTCAAATGTTTAAGACAAGGTTTATAAAATTGCAATGACACAATGTTTTCTCCACTGTATTTTACCTTTATCTATAGAGTAACAAGTTTTTTTCAACTCTGGTTATGTCATTACATATCTGTTAAGGATATCCACACTGACAAGCATCTGTTGTTTACAGTGTACCTCATTTTGCACATGATACAGCTTTGTTGCAAAGGCATCTTACATGTGGGCTGCAGTATTTCTAATATGGATGATTTGTTTTTGTGAACGGTGTTTTTTTGAGTTTGATTAGATCTCTTGTGCATATGTGGTATTTTCTTTTTGTTGACCACAAATGTTAGTATAAGAACTGCAGTTTCAGATTTCTAGCATATGTTGGTGGTGCTGTTTCATTGATATGCTGTAGTTATATTACCAACTTCCATTTGTTAAATGCATTCTCTATAAAAACATTCAAGCTAATGTAATCCTCAGTGCATTTACAAACCGTAAGTTTGACACTGAAGCTAGATGCTTTATTGCTGTAACATTCACTAAAGATGTCCACATCATATGTGCAGAAAACATGCCAAATTGTATTTTGGAAAGACAGTGATTGTTTTTTATTTGATCAGTATAACTTAACTAGACTTGCTTTAAAATGTTATTTTGCTTTTTAATTCTCCAAATCAGTTATATAAGTGTTGACGTGTCTCTCACTCTGTAACATGTGAATGGTTTGTGCCCAGCCGGATGGCTCAAAGAGCAGTCTATTACAAAGCACTGGTTCCAGTCCGTACGTACTTATCCATATAGTTGGGCCACTGGCCGCAACATAAGCCTTTTCTTTATCTTTGTGCAGCCATATTGTATATAGAATTAAAAAATGTCAGTACAGTGTTTGTTTTTAAATATATGTTTTTTACTCGACTAAAAATGCAAAGCAGTTGTTGCTTGTGATTTTTTTGTTGATATAATTAGTGAGAGAGTTGAAAAATGCAATTGCCTGTACAAAAATCAATCTTGTGTTTTTTGGTGTGTTTTCAATAAGGCATCAAACTTCAAGCTTATTTTTTCATATGTAGGTCTGCATTTAATTGTCATTAGTCAAATTGTCAATTATTCTGTTTGTGATGCCAACAAAAAAGAAAAAGAAGTCAGTGTCTGATGAATCCACCAGCAAAAAAACCACAGAATTCCAGTTTCCTGCTCAAGCCATTCCAGATAACATCCCACTTCCTCCACCACCTGGTCAAGCAGTGAGTTTTATCAATGTTTGACATAAGAACCAACTTGTGGATCAGACAACTTTACTTGAACATTATATGTAGTTTTACGCTGATAATGGTAAAATATGTCTATGTTGCTTGCAGAATATTTTATAAATTTTGTGAATGATAATAATAAATTTGCACGGAGTATCACTTCATCTCACATTTTTTCTTTTTTTAATTTTATGATTTTTTCTAAGCTTATCTATGGTTCTTCTATAGCAATGTAGAACATAACTTTTTACTCCATTTTTTCAAACTGTTCTTCAAGCTTTCAGTTTAGACAGTGTGTGTAATAGAACAAAACATTTATTTTTTCTTTTTGATAGACTTTTAGTAGTGTTTATTGAAACGAAAGCTTTTTTCTGAAGTTAAAAAATGTGTAGTGCTCAAACTTGTTTGTTACTGTTGAATCTTCCATGAAATTGATGCAGGCTTATTAATGATTAAACAAACAGGGTGTTTATACAAAAATGCACTGATATCGACATTTGATGCTATTTAATGGAGCAAATTAATGTGGTCTCATATAAGCTAGACATTATATCGACACACCAACTTTAAGTTTGTTCATGCATTTGCACAAACAAACTTATTGCACCTTTAGTGTGGAATTATAACAGAAAAGAAATACAGCACATGAAAGCGATTCAAACACAACCATACATAAAACAGTGTCTGTTCATAACAGACCCATTCATGGTCTGTTATGAACAGATCTGTTTCGAATAGTCTGTTATAAGCAGGTCCGTTTTGAAAGGTAACCACACGAAACAACACTTTACCCCAGGAAAAGATTGCAGCCTAAAACTAAGCTAGGAATGTTTGCATTTGAAGTGTTTATTCCATATGACGTGCAGAAGATTGATGAAAGACCAAATGGTCCATATGTCAGCCAACCCTATTTTAGTTAGTAAGAAAATAACAAATTGAAGCAATTCATCTCTGAAAACAAAGTAAGTTTCAAATTAGTATTAACACAAAAAACTGACAAGAAAAATATCGCAAATGTAATAATAGTATTGGTGTGTGGTAAGGGGTCAAAATGTTCATGTTTGTGTACGCGGTAAATGGGAATGGTGGGAAAGGATGCAAAAGAAGAACAAAGCAACAGATTTTACTGAAAAAATTTATATGCAAATAACAGCAAAAAACAAGCAGAGATTGTGGGGTGCAGTGTAACGAATGGATGCCCGTCAGTGCGGATATCGTTAACGGATGTGTGATGACATAACCGGAGTGGAACAAAACCTTGTTATACTATAAATAAAGGTTAAGATACAATGGAAAAATATTTTCTCCGCGCAATTTAACACAACCTTCCCCCAAACACATAATGCCAAAATTTTGCTCTGTTTCAAATTTTTATGTTTTCACAATTGCTGAAGCCTATTTTTAGATTTCACCGGAGGTTGTTGCCAAGAATGGAACAACCTGGCATGAGAGCGATAGCGGGTGAAATTCGACGTTGTGGTGTCATTGCTCACTATAAAATATCGGTTTTCGCGACTCCGGTTACGTCATTTTATATCCGCAACCAAGATCCGCTAGGCACCTTTTGTGGGATTAACAAAGCTTAAGAAGTTGCAACAGGTTGGGTCTCTACTTTCACGCATAACATGAGAGAAAAGTCATTGTGCATGCTTCTTAAAGATCATTTACTGCAAGCACATCTACTAATATTTGTTGTTTGTGTCCACCAATGTTAGGAAACAAAGTGTTTCCATACCTGTACACTCCCTATTTCTGCATTAAAGACAGGCTCGTAACTAGGGGTCGTAACTAGGGGTTGAAAAGCCATTTTTTCACTCTGGAAAATGTGTTGGACATACTGTAGTTTAAAAATTTGGGCCCCTCTCACAAAACTCTTCGCCCCACCTGGTGTCCCAAGCTGGTTACGGGCCTGATTAAAGGTGTTCAGTAATGTTCACAGTTTTCAGTAATTCCCTTCATGAAGATTCACGCCTTTTCACTTTCAGTTGCTCACAGTCTTGCAAGCAAATGAAGCGAATGAAAAGCAATTTCTTGGCATGCGACTACCCAGCAGAGCCTTCGAACAGGTGATGCAGGCTGCATTTCGTTTTTCATTCTTGTTGTTGCGTTAGTTCGGATCGTGAAACAAAAATTTGTAGACGTAAACATTGGGTATCTCGCTTATCTTCAAGTGGTATTCTCTTTTGAACCTCACACTCATTGGTGAGCTTGCTGGCAGGTGGACGTCGCTTCCGCAACAGTCAGCTCGAGCTGGAAAATGTTATCTTGATCTTTTGTGTTGCGTCTGTGCCAATGCTTCTTTAGTCTTGTGAAAAAATGCGCTCTAGTTTGCTAAGCAAGAATCTGCAGGTTATTGAAAGGTTATTAAAAAAAATTTTTACCTATGCACTGTTAAGAAAAGGCACTTCCGCCCCCGTTGACCCCTTTTTGAAAGGGAAAGAGGCAACGCCCCGGCTCTCAGGCATCCTTGATTGATACCCAGAAGGATGTTTTCTCTTTATTTCTATGAGACCTAAAGAGTTTCCTTTCACTTTCTTGTGACAGCTTAAATTTAGATAAAAGCGAAAAAAACAACGTGGTTTTCAATTTGTTTTTGGGCATTCACTACGTTTTCATGTCAGTATCAACGCGTAGTTCTGTATGTCCTCTCCTCTTTACAACGTAATGTCTTCCCGCACTATTATCTATTCGCTTTATCGCTCCGCTGGATAAAGTCCGAACCATTAACTTACCGTTTCTGTGCGAAGCTCACGATTCAGGAAATTCGCGACCTAAAAGTTGTCTTCGATGCCTTCGACTTGGACAGCTCCAACACGATTGATGTGAAGGAGATGCACAGAGCGATGAAGATTCTTGGTTTTCGTGCATCGCGCAACGAAGTCAGACAAATGATCGCGGATGTCGACACTCACAACAGAGGGTAAAAATGAAACTGAAGTGCAACAGTGATACTTGTTGGTTGTTTAAATTCCATATTCTTAGATATCAATAGGACTAAAGAAAAGTTTGAGGCAATGGCTAGTTTTTGATAGGTCGCGTAGTCCATATTCTGCCAACTTTTTGTTTGCTTTTGTCACTGGTTTTTGAGAGAAATGTCCATAGGTCAAATTTAAGAAAGTCGTCTTGTTAGTACTCGTAACAATGCTTGCTGTGCACATGGCTGTAGTCAGGGTCAAAATTTTACCGAAGCAAATATGTTAAGTCCGTGCCGGGTTTGAGCACGTTGTTAAATCTAGTTTATGTGGACCGGGCATGTGACATCCTGCCCCTATTTAATCTTGGCTGAGCAAATTAAATACAAAGCGAAACTATGTCATGCTTGCAGTTTACAATTGCAAAACTTGTAAAATACTGCACAGAATAGAGTGCAAAACACTTCAACACGTTTCTTATGAGCTGGTATGCATCAAACCGCGCTTGATAATGTTGTCTCGGTTCACATCAAGACCTCGAACTTTACCTAGTGATACCAGGCCTTTGAGTCGGTTTTTCGAGATTGAGTTCATGAGCCAAGACTTTAGGCGTCTTAAAGCACTAAAGCAAACAAGCAGCGCTCTCATAGCAGCATGAACTGATTGGTATGACTATGAGAGTTTTTACCATGTAGATTACGATAAAAATCTCATACGATAAAAACTCTCATAACCATACCAATAATATATGTAGGCCACTTTACGTCAAAAACTCTCATAGCCATGCTCACCAGCGTCACTAAAGGTTTAAGCCAGGGGGGAAATTAACTGTAATGGGCCTACTAAGCAACACTTACAAAAAACTTGAGAAATGGTGGTGAATCCAGATGTGGATGGCTATGCTAACACCCTAAATCACCGGAAAATACTTGGGAAAACGCAAAAAGCCACAACCTGCTGTAAACCAAAAGAATTAAACAAAATTTAAGCGAAGTGGGGACCCGGTTTTTACATTTCGCTTGCCGGGAGGGGCTAATCGCCCCTCTTGCCCCCCGTCAGTTACGTCACTGATGCTCATAGCACCATAAACTTATTGGTATGGCTATGCGAGTTTTTAACATGTAGAGAAATTTTTGTAACATTCCGCTTTGTCATAATCAGATAGTTTTGAATCACATCTGCACAAGCAGGATCAACTGGTGTACTTGCTCCAGTGACCACGAAATTCTGATTATTTGAACTCGTCGTACCCACTGGTTCAACTCTCTCGTGGGATTTGAAAACCTTGGCTATTAATCCGAAATAAAATGTCTTTCGTTTTTGAACCATTTTTTGTCAATAATTCTGCAGCAACCCAGTGGACTGCTGACGAACTAAATTACCTCTCAATTCCTTTTCATTGCTGGCGCCCACAGCTGTCCGGACCAACTTGACTCACTTTATGCATTTGACTAAACTGCCGAATTTCTTATTGCTTTATTCCCAGCTTGACTGTCACATCACACTAAATGCATTGTTATGAGTGACTTATTCAAGTTGCCAATCTACAGGGCAAACGTTTCACTATGACGTTGAATGTTCAGTTGCGTGCATTGAAAGGTGGTTGCAACACACGGTTGCAGCTGTAGTGCTGATCTTTTTAAAATAGCCACGCACTAAAATATGATTAGATTTAACATTAAATAAATGTTTTGGGGCAGTTTTTCAGAAAGTATACCGAGGCAAGTGCCTCATTTTCCTCAATGTAGCTACAGCCTGGGTGCATACTCGTACCATTTGCGAAGTACAGTAACTGATTCTTCTCGTGTTCACTTTTGTACAATTTAGTGGCAAAACCTGCTTCACAAAACACTGAAATGTTACAAGTGCGCGAAAGGGCAGTAGTCACGCGAAGCGAGTATTCTCGTTTTTCCTTACCTGTGCGCTTGCATGTTCTTGACTTAAATCCAGCTTATTTTTGAATCAATGCTCTCACCAGGCCAACATTTTGATGTAAATCTTGGTTTCAGAATAGAGCTAAACTTGTGACGTTTGCCCTCTTTTTTGACAATGAACGTTTGAGACGACTGAAGTTTTTATTTCAAGATTGAATAAACCACGTGATGCGGGTGCACGAGTTGTGTTACTGCGCTTATTACTTGGCGCCAGAAAATCGTGAAATAATCGAAACAGACTTTAACAATGCAGACAACCATTGATGCAGGTTTTTTTTCGTTTGTTGCAGCGAAATAAATTTCGCAGACTTCCTTCTTTTCATCATTGAACGCCAAAGCGATTCGAGAGACATCTACGAAGAAATCAAGCACGGTTTCAAGATGTTCGACAAAGGTAATGATGTGCTTGCTATTTCTGTTTAGTCACCCGTCACCGAGGACAATGAAATTTAAACCGCGGTCTGGGAAAATCAACTGTCGTTTGGGAAACAAAAAAAGACGAACCCAACACATGCAAGAATCTTCTTCTTGCCAGTATAGAAGTTCAGACCGTATTTTCATCAACATGAAGGAATGGGCGTCCGAGCTGAGGGATCTTTTCCTGCTCCTTTTAACCGAGCAGCTGCCGATGAATGAAAGGTATATTTTCATACAACGTTAAAGGGTAGTCATGCATTGCTGAACGTCACTGAAAACCACTGTTACGTTCGGGGGCGCCGGAACGTCGGTAAGGCAGGGGGGGCATAAAAATGTTGAGAGCAATGCAAAACTTAAGAAAAGCAAAAAAATCATTGCCAATTATCACGCCCGTAACTAGGAGGGGCGCAGGGGCTTAGTCTCCCCTGAAAAAATTTTGCACCTCAGAAAAATGTGTTGGACGTAGTTTTTGGGCCCCTCTCAATAAATTCTTCGCCTCCCCTGGTGTCCCAATCTGGTTAGGGCCTGCCAATTATGCTTGCTACAGTTCAACAACATTGTTGTCTTCAAAAATAATAAAACAAACTATAGACAACTTGTTTCAATTCGGTCTTGATAAATCATAAAATTATCTATGAAAAGACACCTTTACCCCCGGTGTCCGTCATTTGAAAGGTGAGGGAGGCAATGCCACCGCTCTCCGGCGTCCCTGCTGCTTGCCGCTATCACCAGTCACAGCCTCGCTACATTACCTTCAAACATGTCTGCATTCAAGAGTCACCTGAGGCAAAACGCCTAATATCGTAACTTGAAGTGAACATTTGAAGATTTGTAGCCATGTTATTATTGCACGACAAAGACCAACAGTAAAACAATCCGCTCGAAAGTTTGGGCAGCTTGCCGCTGCAGGCAGTAGTGCAGCTAGCCCAAAAATTTGGTGGGGTTTAAAATGTTTGATCTAAGGCGTATAACACTATTTTGTTTGTGATAGCGCCTCTCAAAGCACAAAAGACTATATGTTCTAAAACTTTGCGGGGGACATGGCCCCCTAGACCCCTCAGCTACGCCTATGCCTGCAGGGAAAGGAGCGGACGTGAACTGCAAGCTCAGCACTACATGACACCAGAACAGTGAACCTGGCTCTTGCGGAGTGTGAGTGTCACACCGGCAAATAAACTGCTATTGCAAGAAATAAATCAATTAATCGAAATCGAGCTACTGACGTCAGATCTTCTAAAAAGTTTTAGTTCTTAGCACGGCATAGCCAGGGCGACCCCGTGGCCCCTCAAATTTTTAGAAGATATAGTCATTTTGTGCTTTGAAAGGCAATATCCCAAACAAAACAGCGTTTTTCGCCCGAAATCAAACATTTTGGCGCCCCCAAATTTCTGGGCTGACTACGCTACTGGTTCTTAGTCCCACTTTCCAGAGGGGCAAATGCCCGTTTTGACGTCAGGGCAGATCCAGCCAATAAGTTTACGGGGGCGATTTCAGTAATATTTGTTACTTAAATCTCATCGCCAGTGCCGTAACTAGAGGTTTGAGCCAGGGGGGCAAAGCTTATCTGGAGCCCACTGGTCACCGTAGGGGAGCCTACTGGCCAAAACTCTGTAAAAAGTTAAGAAATCATAGGGACGGTCTGTGTGTCGTGGATGTCTAAACCAGCTAAAAATAACTGAAAACACCCCGAGAAATGCAAAAAAACAACAACCTAAGTAAATACTAAATGACAAAATGTCAACTAAAGGGGGCCCAGTTTTTACATATAGCTTGCCAGGGGGGGCAGCTTACCCCCCGGTTAGTTACGCCACTGCTCATCACGGGTTCGCTCACTACTGTAAGAGGTGAGGTATACTTCACAAGACTTCTGTGACAAAACAATGGACGACAAAATGGCATTGTATTGCGAATGCTGTTTTCCGAATTGTACACAATCATGGTAAGTTAAGTTAATTTGTAGGTTTTAGGGGAAGCGATCGCCCCTCATGGATTCGCCCCTGCGGACGCCCGTAGCTTTGACTTACCACGAGTTCAGAACTGTTTGCTTGAGTTCAGTGTAAAAGCACACCCATAGCCATAATGGTCATTGTTTTCGCATTTACATGTTTAGCAACAATGTTGACCTCAAAACTAATAACAGAAATTATGGAAAACCATTCTGAATTTTAGGTGTGCGCGAATAGCTGCAATAAATTTTTTTCTAATTGATGTTGATAAATCATGAAATTACTTATGATACTGGTGTGTAAGGGCACTTGTGCCCCCGTTGCCCCCCCTTGGTCAGGGGGGCAGTGCCCCCGTATTGCACCCGCGTTCCGTCGTCCCTGGTTACGTTGAATGCTTTGTTGTAACTCATTTGCCATAAACTGTGCGTTTCGCACGGCGAGAAGGGGGTTACATGCCCAACTCCAAGCGTACTTCTTTTTACGCGTAGCAAGCTATTGAACCCTTTGCGATGGTGTGCGGCTGTTCGGTGAAGTGTTGACTGAATTGAATCAACAGTTCTGCATTCAAGCACTTTCACACCCAATCACGCGTTCTCACATTTGAATGCAAACAACATAACTAAGAAAATGTGGACTAAATTGTGCGTACCGCAACGATTCGTGCTTGTTTTTGGCATCTGTACTGGCTTTCATTAAAAAATGTTCGTTTTGAAAACGGTCCCAGACCTCGCGCAACTTTTAAACTACTTTCCACCGTTGCAGAGGACACGGGAAAAATCACAGCGTCGTCTCTCAGAAGCGTCTGCCGCGAAGCCGGAGTGAAGTTCAGTGAAAAAGAAGTGAAAGATATGATCGAAGCGGCCGACCTGAATGGGGATGATGCAGTCGACGAAGACGAGTTTATCGCCATGATGCTTAAAACTAATCTGTTTTGAATTTGTTCTTCGCATCCCAAGAGCAGATCGTGCTGTTGTTGACTTTTCTGCACCGTTTCGCAGCGAGATCTTACTCTTAAAACCATCATCAGATTTTGTGTTGCCGGAGTTTAACTGCTGCGACCATAAATCTCCAGCCTTTACTTGCTTCGGGTAAACTTTTTCCTGAGACTGAAGCCCAGATACAAAAAGCTGTGGCACCAGCGCGCAGGACTGTGATATGCGCGCTTTTAATAAAGTCGTTTATTCTTTTATGTGTAGACTGATCTCTGTAACGTGTGCCTTGTCCGATGCACTGCAGGAGAGCCAACACCTCCAGGAACGCTTTTCAAACTAGAAAGCTTATACTTTACCCAAGTGAAGGCCGGAAATTCCCTTTCAAGTCAGGAGGCCCCGTGTTTTGAACAGAGATTATCAGAACTCGTCTGCGTTTAAAGCTAACGGGATCAAAAGTACCTCATGTTTAGCTCCCGAATAAGCAGCTTAAAAAATCCCGGTCGCCGTCACCGCAGTGGAAGAACATGGTGGGATTGAAGACCGGAATATATTTACGGGAGTCGCAACCAGTTGGCGCCAAGACATAATAATGTTGAACATCTCTACAGAACTATGACCAGAAAGTCTTCAATAGGGGGCTTTACGCTAGTGCAGCGGGGCTTGGCATTCTAAAATTTGACACAAACTCCACTGATTTATAGTGTTTATAATTCAGTCTGGGGGCATAGTGCTTTGTTTGGGGGTGTTAAGCCCGCCGCCACCGTGGCGACGGAACTGCAACTCCATCTGATCTACAACTGCCGATGGTGGGACGCCGTTGAGATGAAAGCATTCTGGTCTGTGCGCAACGGCTACGCAAGGTCAGGTGCTCGGTTGCCGGCAACGCCTAAGGAAGGTAAACGTAACCTGACGTTCCACATGCTGATACATAGCAACCATTCAAACCTTGTTACGGAACTCTTTCACTTGCATCGCACACAACGGAAGAACGAACAGTTTGGACGAATCGTAGTGAAACACGTCACAGGGCCCTGCGCACTCTTTAGTTACGTCACAATTGCAGAACGCTCAACAGAGATATCCTCCTAGCTAGGCAATAATGCGGCGAAATTATATTCGAAGCAAGCGCGTTTGTTAAAATACTGTAATAAGAGTGCATTTGTGATGGGTCGCATTGCACTAGCCCCAAAGCGTTCTTTGGGTACAGCTTCTTGTAGCAGCATGTCAGCTGTGCGCAAGATAGATTGTTCGTTCATTGTCGCGTCACACAATGAACATGCCACACAACAATGAAGGCATTCAACGTTGTTTGTTACCGACAAATTAACCTTTGCGAGTGAAATAGCGTCGCTGCGGCTTATTATTATTATTAGCAAGCTTAATGCACCGTTCCACAAGAGCATATTGCACACTATGATAGTATTGTTTGTGCAAGACGACAAAGCGCTGGTGATGAAACTTAAAGCACAAGGCTGATAAAATGCGTCAGGCCGGCAGTAACATCGACTGAAATGTACGCGCATGGCAACACCCCCCTTATCAGCAGCCAGTCCCGCAGCCGGGTTGTGAGGTGGGGGGCAAGGTTTTTGTTTTCATCACATCTTCAAAAATATTTTCTGGGCACAACAAAATTTGGGGGCTACTGCCCCCAAATTCCCCCCGTGGCTACGGGCTCGCCAGCAACCGAACGACCGCACCCACCATGACCTGAAACTAAACTTTGGAAGTTTTTCGCAAGTGCCGAGAAAGAAGGTTGCACTTGTCAAGCACGTACCTTTCACCTGACTTTTCTCACAGTCAAGTGCCACCCATCGCACGAAACAATGATGACTTCTTTTCAAACAAAGGACATTGTTATCGCACCGCTTTGTGCGGTGAACACTTGACCGCGACTTTTCAGTCGTACCTCACATCAAGCCTAAATTTTTGGCGATTTTTTCGCCACTGCAGCCCTAAAGTTTGAGCGGGACAGGCGCCAAAAACGATTTGTTGAACAACTGAAAGAAACGTCCGAGAGGAGCGACGGAACTTATGACTACGTGAAGCACATGCTTTGAAGTATCAGGGATTTACCTTCAATCAATTGCCAGAAGCCGCTCGCATTCAGAAGCTGAGCGGACGGGAGGGAGGTCCAGCACCGCGGAGAAACGCTGACGCCTGTTTGGCCGGATATTAAGGGGCAACGACCACGCCGCTTTTGGTTTCGTGAACGGGGGCTCGGTGCGGTTTCGGGCCCGAGCTTCTTCAGAAGTTTCACAGCAAAACAAAAAAAACAAACTTTGAAACAAGTACCGCAAGTGCGAAGCAAGATTTACAACCGCCCCGATACGATATACAAAGAGCGTTTTGCTTGAAATAGATACACAACAGATTTGCAGAACACGTAAGCTTGGTATCTTTGCGCGCATATCATAGCAAAACAACAGCAGGTAAGAATTCAGCTCATAACGTAAAGCGATGCAATGGACAAGCCGAGCCGCACTAACTCTGAACGTTTTGTTCGCAACACAACCAGTGCTTTCTTATCAAGCGCAGCTGGCCCACCAACAACAGGATAGCGTCGCGTGCATGTTACAGAACACACTACAATGAAACGATCGGATAAATGCTATCGCTTGAAAAGCTTGTTATTTAAACAAAGGGCATAATGCAGAGATATTTCGTTTGTCGAATGCCAGAGATGGAACGGTCTGGTGTTGTGTATCAGTTCCATTTCACTGCAATATGTCTGCATTGTTTCGCTTGCTTTAGTGCTGTGGCCTTTATTTTTGTTGCGAACGTCCACGAAAGTCGTGGAAACTCGGCACTCTACCTTACGACTGCGATTCATTACCTAATAATTGCGATTCTCTACGTAATAATTGCAATTTCTACCTGATAAATGTGCCTCCGGCCACAAAATAACCAGATCGATCGATTGCAAGTGTAGGATTGAACGCATCGGGTTTTGAGAGGGCTGTTAAGGCCAGGGTGATGAAGGAATCGCCCATTGCACGAATTTTTGAGAAGTAACGTGCGCCAATCGGGACAGGCCCGTTCCGGCTGATGATCGGCACCAAGGCCCGGATGAGGGCGAACAAGAATATTGGCCCCCCCCTGCGCAAACATCAATTGCTTTATTGTGACGTTGCGCATGCGTTGTCCGCTAAACAATGGGCTTGCTGGTGGAACAAACTGCTATGTCGAGCATTAAGTGCAGTAAAACGGTTGTTGGGGGAGTTCCGTCCATCCAGGGGGGGTCAGACACGAGGGGCATTTCCACGGCAAAGGCATGTTGGGCAACCGCAGAATTTTGGCGTCTTAAAAAAATCCGTAACAAACAACCGTAGGGCCAACATGGCCTCAGTCTATCGAGGGCGCCACGTGCAAACGGACACCTATTTGGCCCCATCAACGACCACCGCGGCCGTTTCAGACGTCGTCGAATAGATTCTTGGGAGGTCGCGTCGACACGTTCGCTCGCGACTTCTGGTACGTCGTGCGGTTCGAGGTCGAATGCCAGGTCGCCGAATCGCTCAACCTGTTCTCGTTTCGCGCCACTGAGCTGTAGTCGATCGGTTCCGCATCGCTGAGCAATTCCAGCTTGTCCGGCTTCCGCTTGAAACGGGTGGAGGGGGCGCGGTCCTCCGCTGCAACGCAAAACGCAGTTCGGCCAATCAGAGCTCGCTGGGCGGTTGATTGACAGGGCGTTTGCGCTGGAGCCGTGAAAACTGTTTGCGTGAAAAACTGCGGTGACCCGGTGTTTTTTTTGAACACACGGTTTGAAGAAGCGGTTGACACACAGTTCTTCTGCAACAACCAGGGGCTGTGGAGCCGCATCTCAAATTTCGGGCCCCAGGCATCTAAGTTTTCTGGCACCGGCTCCAAACTCTAAAAGTTTTTGTCTCCTGCTCCAGAACAATCTGGTCCAGTAAAAAACATAGTACTATTTAAACAACTCGCTTACCCAACAAACTATGTCTGTTGAACGGGAACCCAAATTTTAGGCTCCGGCTCCAGCATCTGAAATTTTTTGGCTCCGGCCATTCAAAATTACTTGGGCTCCGGCTCCACAGCCCCCCCCCCC
>JGI24021J15306_10004569_pt1 | contig 16142 bp, 6 predicted proteins | sample Ectturendosymbi1_FD_15306 | JGI IMG/M metagenome (IMG submission 15306) | reverse complement strand
GTGTATACTGTATTTATTCGATTGTAACCTCCCGCTTACAATCAAGGACAATCGAGGGCGACTTACATTTTTTTCTTGAGCTTATCGAAAGGTTTAGATCAGGGGCTCAAAGACTCGGGCCGCATGTGGCCCACGAGGGCATTTTGTGCGGGCCGCAATGGTTTTTGGGAATTTTCAAATAATTAAAATTTACGTTATTTGGGTTATTCACTGGTATTTAAAAGTGCTCGGCTAGGGAGTGACCAAGTTCCTTTGAAACGAACGTAGAGGCGGTTAGAAATGATTTGCCTTGAACTCACGATACCTTGCTCAGGAAATAAGATGTAAAAGCTGTTTGTAGTACTGTTCAGGTGCCGCCATTGTTGCGCCAGTGTCATAATACCAACCTACAAGAAATTCTAACCGGAACGCCGTACCGGCAATAATTCTTTTACCGGAACGGCGTTCCGGGCCGTTCCGGCTTACTTTCACCTCTGACGTGGACAAAGCAAAACCTTCAGATAATCAAAAATAACAATACCCAATAAGGTTAAATGGTTCTGCTTTGCACACACGCTTTCCGCTGTTAATTACGCTGCACTTACCCGGTGTAGCCGGCTGTAAGTATAAGACACCGTTATTGCACAGTTATACAAGTTAAGCGTACGTGAGCATGACATCTACATAGCTGCGGTAGTTAACCCAACCCAAGCCAAGTTTTCTAACTGCACACATTCTAAGCAATAGTTATAATTATCAACGCCCAGTGAACCATGTTTTTCAATGTCCAGTTTTTTGGCGTTGAACAAAAACGTGAATACAAAGGTACAAACGATATTCACTTAGTCAAATGTATATTTCAGAAAATTTTGCTTCATTGTTTTTCTTATTCTTGTTTCAGTCTTGTAAGTGAAGTGTATTTTCTCTGTGTTCTTCATTCGTGTAGGTCGTTGCGAACCTGGGAACACCAACAACAGAAACTGGTTATGACCCAACAATTCCTTGATCAACTATGTCCATCATCTATCAAATTTCAATGGGTGTTTCACTTGTCCAAGCTACATACCCCGCTCAATATTAATTAAAATGTGAATAACCGATCAAAAACTTCCAAGAAGACTTATAAACTGTCGCGAAGTACATGTACTCAGCTGCACACCCTAGGGTTTTTCGGTGTGCCGGCGGTTTGCATCTATCAGTCGTAGTAATAATTAAAAAACTTGCCCCAATAACCTCAAATTGAACTGCGCGAACTGTGCTGAGAAACCAAGAACGTCAAGTTTTCTAGAAAACTTTGACGTCAAGTTTTCTGGAAAATTTTATTTCTTAGTCCCAGTTTCGAGGGAGGTGAAAATGCTCGTTTCGACCACCCTGCGGACGCCCATGGTTTTGACGTACCACGAGTTCAAAACTGTTTCGTTGCGTTCATTGTAAAAGCGCACCCATAAATAATATTCATTCTTTTCGCATTTGCATGTTCATCAACAATGCTGACCTCAAAAATAATAACAGAAATTATAGAAAACTATTCTCAATTTTATGTTTGCGCGAATAGTCGCAATAAATTTGTTTCAACTCGATCTTGATAAATCATGAAATTACTTATAATACTGTCATCTAAGGGCACCTATTCCCCCGTTGCCCCCCCTTTTTCAAAGGGCCGGGGGAGCAATGCCCCCGTAATGCACCCCCGTTCTGGGGTCCCTGGATCTTACACGTGTTTTTTGTTGATTCTGATGACAAAGGTCCTACCTATTACCAGGAGCGGATCCAGGAGGGCGACTGGAGCGATCGCCCCCCCCCTAAGACATACGAATGTAACTTTTTTCACCATGATTTTGTACAATTCGGAAAACAGCATTCTCGATATAAGGCCATTCAGACATCCATTGTTTTGTCACAGCAGTGTTGTAAAGTATACTTCATATCTCTTACAGTAGTGAACTCGTAATGAGACTTGACTACCAAATATTACTGAAATCGCCCCCCCCCTAAGTATCCCAGGTTGGGGTTCCCAACCTGGGATACTGGATACATGTACCCCTGGGGTACATTTGCCTATATGAAGGGGTACATTTAACGGAAAAATATATTTTTTTCCAAATTTTCTAACATAAAAGTTCTATTAAAATTTCGGTAGATTTTGATATTTCACTCAGCTTTTTTGTCATAAGAAATTTTAGGACTACATGCTCATCTGTCGAAATGCGGAAGGGGTACATGGTCAGAGAAAAGTTGGGAACCTCTGCACTAGGGAATTCAGACTGCAGATGAAGGGCAGGGAAGCCGAAAACATTAACCTTGCAGCGAAAAGGGCAAGACGGTATGACGACAAAGTACAAAGAGTTGAAAAAGGGCTCCGTAAAAGAACAAAGTCATCTGAACCGTTTGGCGATAACAGGATAAGAAAAGAGAGTTGTTGTTTATTTAACCCAATTTTGTTCATCTATGGCGAAATGTAAAAAAGATAAAAGTGATGCCAAACCAGAGGAAAGATGTATCTTATACAAAATTGCGTGACTTCAGTTAAAAACTCTATAGCAAGTTTACGCCGTAGGTGTCTTTTGCTGTCAGCTCAAAAGTTATACGGAACCAGTTCTGCTTGCTTTCTTTTCAACCATGACGAATAATTTATTTGATCACCTGTGAAAAACCCAGGAAGAAATTGTAGTTTTCTAGCTATGTAAATAGGTTATAAGCAACAGACTTGTACAAAAACTGTATCTTCCCTTTGTAATATCGCACGTGTTAGCAACATCATAAAAAATGGTAGGAAGATTAAGAGAAAACGACTCAAACGCAAATTCCAGGGTTCTGAATTGCATGTGCCAAGCTGCAGAAGTTACTCGACGGATGAGCCAAGGTTATTCTTGCTTGTTTCACAGCATAAATCTGGTTTCTTATGATTTGACACAAGAAAGTTCATTTCAAGGGTTGGCAACATTTCTTCAGCATCCTAATTTCTATCATTGGTTAATATTGCAGAATTTTGCATGTTTTTTCATTTGTGTAATCAAAATTGTTATCAAATGTACTAATGGCCATGTTGCAAAGTTCCAAAAATGGCCAAATGATGGGACTTTTTGGGAAGTTATTAGAAAACATTTGCATTTTTTCTTTATTTAATATATGAAGAAACCAAAAAAAAATAGCCCAGTAGAAAACGCGCTTTCCAGCTCTGACTGATATAAAGCCTGAAAGGTAGAACTTAATTTGAAATTGAGTCTTTGAAAAATGTCAGTAACTGTTGAATCGTTCATCGCGGTCAGTTTTTTCTCAGTACACCGGCAATTCTGTTCTTTCGACCATTTCTAAACAATGAAAGTTAGTGTTCTGTGCACGATGTTGAAGAGTAATTTTTCGTGTACCAAACGAAAAGTTAGTAAAATAAAGTTTAATGTCGGTGCATAGAATGTTTTCTGTTTTATTTTCAGTTTATTTTCATTAAAACTCAGCAAGTGCTGCAAGTGTATTTTTGGACTGGTTCTTGTCGAACGATCCAGTGCCAAACACTCAAGGGGAGACGCTCTATCAGAACAAAGATTTGACTTGCTGCAGTCAGCGTACAATAATTGAGACAGTTTTTGTTATGAGAGATTCACGAAAATGACAACTAAAGCGCCGATATTTCGGTGCTCCATGAAAAAGTACTCGACTACGTCACAGGTTTGATCTGCAAACGTAACAGACGTAGAATCGCTTCCCCAGGCCCGTAACTAGAAAAATATTTTCCCCCCTGGTAAAACGTGTTGGACATAGTTTAAAAAATGTGAGCCCTTATCAGAAGACTCTTCGCCATCACTTGTACCCCAAGCTGGTTACTGGCCTGCTTCTGACCCAGGGCCGGATACAAGCAGTAAGGTTATTGAGGGAGATTTCAGTGATATTTGGTAGTCAAGCCTCATAACGGCGTCCCTACTGTAAGAGAGATGCAACATGCTTCACAACACTGCTGTGACAAAACATTGGACGACAAAGTTGTCTTACAGTAAATCGCGAATGTTGTTTTCCGAATTGTAAAAGGATCATAGTAAATAAAGTTGCTTTCGTAGGTTTTAGGGGAGGAGGCGATCGCCCCACCCTTGGATCTGCCCCTGTTCTGACCTTAATTTTAATCTTTAAGACTAAAATTTTTTGCAATAAATAAAAATAACGTCGTACTACGTCAGTAAAAATGGTTGATACTGGGATCTGTATCGTATTTCGTACGGTTCACTTGGCCGGAATGATTTTCTGTATTTTTGTGGGATGATCGATTTTACGCAATATGTTTTTCAGAAAATGGATGTTTCTACTGCGTCAATATTAAAAACAAAAAATTTTTTATACAGCGCTAATCATTTTGAGCGAACTTGTTAGAGAAGGTGTCCACAGAAAGAACCCGGCTTCACTCAGAACACCATGCTTATTTTGTGCAACCACAACACCTACACTAGATACCACGTTTCGTTAAGACTACTCGAGTCCAAACAGTTAGCAATACGCTTTGTCCAAGTGGCCAGCCGGAAGTCCTCCAGTCCAAGATTTAGACTTATATTGTGATAGAGATGCTTTTGTACCGGAATGCCGAAAGAGTTTCTATTACCGCGTGCCCTCATTACTATGCGCGTCTGCTGCGTCCTCCTCACCCCGGAATTGTGTGCTGTGCATGACTGCAAATCGATGCTGCTTGCTCGTTACCTGACCTCCGCTATGTAGTTTGCTCTGTAGCTGTCAGTTTGCTGAACTAGTGCGTAACATTTGCATGCTTGTTGCAATAAACAGGGGATTTGAGTTAAGAGGTGTCCGGTTGATTTAAACTCAATTTGCCACGAGGTTATTTTTTATTACACCTTATTTTACGTTTTGCCACAATCGGGAGATAAGACGAGTTTGTGCAAGAGAACTCCTCCTTGACAGTTTATGGGTCAAAACTCATTTAAAAAGGGAAAAATGTGATAAAGACATTTTTACCTAAACCACCATTACCTTATAAATTAAATGAGAGCCGTTGTGACAGTTTAATTCTTCATAACTTGATCCATTATCGTAGCTGTTTTAGCCTGACTCGATTTTACAAAATGAAAGTCGAAAGCTTGTCAGAATGAGCGTTTGCTTTTCTGTTCACCGCGTCTGCTTGACTTAACCATCCGATTGAAACACCATCGAAATTTTCAATACTACCTTTCCGATTTCAGTGCTATTTTAGAACGATTCCAACTGATTTGAAGTTTTGGCTTGTATTTNAAAAAATTCTGTATACAAAATACAGGCGGATTCACCTAGAGCGCTCTAACAGATTTTAACGTTTTAAGCTGGGCTGCGGAGCAGTCGTAAAAATTACACTGCTTCGGCTCCGAAGCTTTTCTTTTCATGAATATGGCCCCGACTCCAGCTCTGGTGCTGTTAGTTTTCATGAGGGTAACTCCGGCTCCGAAGCTTTCTTTTTTCATAACATGGCTCCGGCTCCAGCTCCGGGTTCTATTCGTTTTTATACATTAATATTTTAATTTTCTGGTGTGCTTGAAGTTGACGGGAAAATGAAATATATCTAGTACACAAAACCAGGGATGTAGTGCTAACAAAAAGGTGTGGGGACGCACCCAAAAAACTAGCCATTATAAAACAGCTTCAGACTCATTTTAAAACAAAACATGAAAAAGGTGTGGGAACACCGTTCCACGCGTCCCCGCCACACTACACCCCTGCACAAAGCTAAAAGATTATATCAAACTTATTTGAGTATGGTAGTTTTCTGCAGTCAGTGCTCTTACCATGAGAAACTCAGCGAAAAAACAACAGTCACAGCTTCAGACAATTCAGACATCAATTACTAGCAGAAACGTTACTCAAGTTCATGGAATAATATAAACAAATTCTGGAAAAGCAGTCACTGGCTTTGCTGTTAATGCCTGGTGGCCTTTTGTTATTGCTTACGACCTGGAATCAAGAAAACGTCTGTTTAGAAAACCATATTTGTGTCCTTGCATTTTGACACAATGCAGTCCCAATCGACCAAGTGATTTGCACTCGTTGCATGCTTTGCCTGTTGCAGTCTTGGCGATGCCAGATAACAGCTCTGCCCAGGAAAACCATGCAAAGCGCGCAAAACACGCAGTCGATTACCTCTCTCATGCGTTTTTCTAACGTGCACACATTTGCATTAAAACAAATGACAAAATGTACTTAAAAACTGTTTGTTCGAAGAAATAGCATGGCTTCTAGCAAGAAACTCACCTTTTCGCTTTTTTAAAATAGCTGAAAACTTCTGATTTCTTATCTTGTGCACTCATGATAAGCAGTGATGAATAGCAAAGTAAAGCAAAATTTAACCTGCAAAACTTAGGAGGTAGTAAAACTGGTTACCGTGCTGCTAAAAACAAAATTTGTTTCCACAGATGAAAGCCTCAAGAAAAATTGACATTTGTTTACATTGCATTTTTCTAGCCTCCTGAATATGTACCGCCATGCAAAGCAATGCTAGTTCACCACCAACTAATTATAACTTTCATGTTATGCTGCTGCTGGTAAAAGTAATAGCTCCTAGTGAACTTTGCCAGTAATCTAGAAAACCTTGCTAGTATGCGTAATGGTTTCTAATAAAAAACTCTGCAATGGCGTGCTGTGCATTTCACGCTTAGGCCTGCAATGATATCTTACCTGAATCATACTATCTGCTAACAGCATGATTGCACCGTTGCAAAAGCTATGGATATTGTATACCTACTGATTAATTATATAGCTTAGTTCTTTTTAGATCGCTACACTACTACAGATCCGACTTGACCATTCTGGCTGTAGAAAGTAATATGTTGTTGTGGTTTGCGTTTTTCTTCTACAAGTAACACCACGCCTGTTCAGCTACAATGTCACAGCCCAGGGTTGCCAGATTGGCCTTTTTTAGGCCAAATTTAGGAAATCTGGCCTTGTTTCAAGTTTGTTGGCCTAAAAATATTTATTTGGCTGTTTGGCCTTTTTTGGCCTCATCTTAAGTCGGTTGGCCTTAAAAAATTCGCTTGGTTTTATGGTTCTTTTTTGGCCCTTCTACGTTGAAGTAGGTTCCTCTGAACAAAAATATTCTAGTTTTCGGCAACACATTTGCAAAATGTTTGTGATAAATACCATATTAGACCGACGCCCGCGTTCTGATATTAGTAAGATTTGAGGGATGCGAGTTTCGAAATGAAGTTTTTGTGTAATCACTGGAAATGCGTGCACTGTGTAGTGTGTTGTAAGCACTAAGCAGGTTCAACGCTTGCAAATAGGTGTGCGTCTCCGCGATAGAAATGCGACAATGGCGTTGAGAAAGTGGAAGGGCTGTTATGATTCTGGTCGTAAGCACAGGAGTGAATGGGACATGACTTTCGTATGGGTGCAGAAAGCTGCCGATGGATCAGTATGCAAACTGTGGCACCACTGTAACCAATGTGTGCAATCTTGCAAACCATGAAAGTCAGAGAAGCATCAGTAATGAGCTCCAGTTCAGTTCCAAGCAAGTTTCGAAGAAAATTTCTAATGATATTCTTGAAATTTAGATGTTTCTTTGTGACAAAGAAACGACAATACCACAAATAAAGTTTGGCTTTTTTCTGGCCTTTAAACAATCGGTTTGGACTTTTTCTGGCCTCTTTTTGGCACTATTTGGCTTTTTACTGAATTTTTTATCTGGCAACCCTGCCACAGTCTTAACGATGATTAAACCAAGTAAACATCACAGACTCGCAGTTCCATTGTTGCAGTCTGTGCCGCAACTCGTAGTCGCAACAATAGCGTTCAGTGTGCTATAAAGAGAACTGTTTTCGGGAATGTAGTCTAGCTTTCAGTCAGTTTAGCAGAACAATTGCCGGTAGTATCTAGGATGGGACCAGGAGCCTACCTCTCAAATAGCCGTAGCTCCAGCTCCTAAATTTTAATCTGAGCTCCGGATAGAAGCGAAAAGCCCAGATCTGTGACTTCGGATCCGCAGGTTGACAGAGAATATTAACGTCTGCGCACGAGCTTCATGTGAAAAGGTTGTTTGCACATTTCCTGTGGTTTGCGATCTAACAAGACTGGTTTTGTTTTTGCCGTTTTGGTTAAACCCAGTTGTGCTGAGCGTGGAAGAAGAAAATTCAGCAATCATCCGGGTGGTGGCGCTGCTGGTTAAACTGTGACTTTAGCTTTACATTTCTTTAGTTCAGCAGGGGGAAAGGGTTTTGGTTTGGAACTGTAACAAAAATATATATACACATGTTGTCAATATAACAGATAAAGTTAAAAAAATGAATTTTGAAATAAATGCTACCGTTATGCTATGATGGGCAATGATAAAATACGCGTGAAGCGATTGCCAGCTTGAAACAATGCTTGGGGTAAAGGTAAAGATCTAATTTGAAAAAAGCTTGCTTACAGCGATTGCCACATTACCACTATGGAAGAGACCGCAATGGATGAGATATATGTCATTGTGTAAAATTTTCCTGTACTGAACTGTTGCAAATTTTAATTTGGATTTACTCAGTTCATTCCGTGGAAAATATAAAAAAATGTCTATTCAATCAGCAATACATTGTGCACATGCTTGTTAAAACATGTTGCGATACAAGAAACTCACGGAAGTCTGAGCAATAAAAACTGTTTTCACACTTCAACGAGCTATAAAGAAAAATATTGTTATTTGAAGGGACTACTGCTGCCACTGAAATCAAAAACATGGGGATTTCAAGAATTTTAATAGAAAACAACCAACGTTGAATTTGTGTGAGGAAAATTTTATTCTAGTCATAACAGTATTAAGGTCTACTTCGCACAAATGATCGCTTAGATTTCTGATTTAAAACTAAGATTGCAATTATCTTTAAACGACAAGCTTACGAAACTCGTTTCCTGACTTAAAAACAACAATGAAAGAAATTACTGCGGAATTTTTGAAGTTATTTTTATAGTATAATTACGACACCGAAGTGAAGAAGTGGATTAAGAATTAAATATATGAAATTTTGTTCTAAAGATGCTGCTTTTGTTATAGCTTTAAAGATTAAATTGCAAGTGTTTTCACTTTTTTGTTTTGGAATTTTATATTTGTGCATATAGTGCCAGTTTAAACAGCTTGCGGTAATCACTTTTAATACAAGTTTGGTATCACTAAGTGCATTAACCTTTGCTTTTATAACAAAGTTTCAAGTAACCAAGAGTCTGGTGTTCACCTAAAAAAATTAATGATAAATTAGTAAGCTTCACAAAAAGCAGTTAGAAAGTAAAAGGGTGATGTGTAATGATTTAAACAAAAGTTGGAAACACCTGTAAAAAAATTATAAGTACTGAATTTTTTTCTGACGCTTGAAGTGTAACCAACTGGCAAAAGTATAATTGAAGGTTGAAAACGATTCTTATTTTTTTCAGTTTGCTCAACTAATCAGAATCCGAAATCGTCTGGGACGTGAAAAATTTCCTCTGGTTGAACAGACCTTCTATCCTTCACACAAGCAAATGGTGAGTGGTAAAAGGGCCTGCTATGCTTGGATTATGATTCATTTTGCTTCCAGCAACTTTTTATTCAAAGTTAGAAAACATGTGCTGTTGCATATCTAGCAAACCGTGAAAAGCGTTTATACAGCTTGAAATTATTAAATGAAATCTGATGGTACAGCTTTAAGATGTTACCGTTGAAAGAATGCAAGTTGAATATTAGCACAGCTGCTATTTGCACGTAAGTGCATCATTGCATGCAGTCTTGAATTCGACGTAAAAGGTGTTAAACATATTGATGGGAATCTTTCTGTCGCCATTTCTAAGATAAAAGCGGTGATGTGTATTTTGGCTTTGCTGTTGAAGAGGAACTCAGTTGTTAGAGAGTCGAGCGCAAAGGGAAATTTACGCAAGAGTTCGAAGCCCAAGTCTTAAGCAGTTGTGTTTTAGCTTAGAACATCTAATTCTAAAAATGCATATTTCCAAAAACAGCTTAAGTATGAACTGTTAAATTTCTGTAGATTATAGAATGAAAATCGTACACATTGTTATGGCATGTCAACAAATGTGTGCCAGTAAATAGAAGTTTTCTACAACTCCTAATCTTGCTGTTTCTACTAGTTAGATTTAATTTGTTACCACCATTGGCGTTAGCAGAAACCGCGAAGTAGTAGGTGCTTTGTGAAATTGAACTCATTTGTGTGCAATGTATCAAACTACGCTGCTTTAGAAAAACTTGGTGTAACGAGGTCTACGTATTGTTTCAGAAACAGTATTTACAGGATGATGCAAACTTTGCGAATACTATAGTTTCGACGTTTAAAAAATGATGAGCTACTTAATATGATGCTATGCTTTTCTTGTTGGAGTGCAAAAACTAACTTGCACTACCTGTCCTTTCATTTAATGACGTGTGTTCTTTTATTCCATTGAAAAGTTGTTAAAAATTAAGTAGCAGATAGCAGTTGTTAAATCAAAGTTGGTCACACACAGTGGCCGGTTTCGACTGTACTGAGTCAGGTCATCCCTGTAGTTAATAAAATTATTCACAGCCTGACACAGATATTCTAAAAATAATGCTACTGACAGATGTAGTACCAGTTTTTCACACAAATGTGACCTTATCAAAGCTGATCTAGCAGTAAACTACTTCGCGGAAATATCATGTCATAAACGTAACCTGTTCTTCAGCTCTTGGATCAGAAGGAAAAAAACTCTACTGGATCACGCTGTTAGATAATTTCTTGATCTAGTTTGATAAATAGGTTTACAGGCATATTTTATGCTATGACCTTCTTTACCTGCTGCAAAGCGGCTCTACAGCATATACAGCTGATACAACAAACATAACAGCCTTTCAGCCTTACATCCCTGTAGACTATATTTTGTTCAAACCTACTCGGAATAAATTTATGTTAAGCAACCTTGCTCTGCACTGTGAGAAGCGATCTCAGCAAACCGTGCAGTTTATCCTTCACGTCCAAATTTGAAATCGTCCAAATTTTTTTCAGAGCACTTTGCATGAGCACATCCCATCAAATTTGCGTATTACTAACTAGGAAGTTCTTGTAAGTTACAAGCACTCCAAAAATTGACTTGGCACACATCTCGAAAAAAATTGAAAACACAAGATTACACCTGAAAGCCTATGACAAAACTGCAAACTACATGTCTTTAGACTCTCGTATAACACATGAGACATTCTTTATACATTAGAATACGATCTCTGTTTTTTTGCAATATTCCTGATAGGTGCTCACTGCAAGTGGAAAAGTAGCAAAGCTAGGCATTCAACTGGGTTGCCTCCTGCACATAGGAACGCCCAGGAAGCTATTCACGTCGTCTATTCCATAAATGTGGGCTAACTCAGAGCAGGAAACTGAATTTTAGAAAAGAAAAAAATAACATTCCTTGCACACTGCTTGGGTGTGCAAAATTGGGCTCCCTGGGTTAAACACATGCATCACGTACAGTCATGGTGACGGAAATGAAACAAATTACCAATGCGATATTATAAAGAAAAACTTGCGTTTACTTTTTATTAAACCCCGTTTAGTAGTGCTTTACTTTTTTGTCTATAGTCCAATGCTAAGGTGTGTTTTTCCAGTAAGATTGGCGCGTATAGAATAATACCGCACGAGCACAAATGTTTCATATAGGAAACAGCCCTTTCCAGCACCTTCTGATCTCCGCAGCAATTTGTTTGAATCACGAAGCAGCAGTGCTTCATTTACGCGTGATTAATTATTCATACATTTTTCAGCTTTCATGGACGAGTATTTCACCAGAACTTGTACCAAGACATCTGGGTCTCATAGTCAGTATACATGTCAAAATATTTTCAAAGATTTTCTTTTGCGTGATGGCAGTGGTAACAGTCAAGGTCTTCTGCAACCTTGGGTTGCATTTCCACGTGAGCACAAAGAAACCTTAGCTACCGGTAACTGGAAGTCACGAAACGGCAATAACTATATTGGCATCGATCGGCTTTAGACTCCGCTGAAAGCATCGATTTTACGATTCCAAATCACATGTCATAGTTAATAACGCGGATTGATCTTTCAACGTAGCAAAATTTCTTGAATTTTAAAACACTGGAAATCCATTGCGCCAATAGATCTTCAATACCAGTAAGCCACCTGGTGATTTTTACTGTCGCTGCGCACATAGGAGTAGCCAGGGGGGGCCAAAGGGGCCACGGTCCCCCCAAATTTTCAGAAATATAGTCATTTTGTGCTTTGAGAGGCGTTTTTCTGAACAAAATAGTGCTATTCGCCTAAAATCAACCATTTTTCCCCAAAAAAATTTTTTGCCCCCCCCTAATTTTTGGGCTGGCAACGCCACTGGCTGCGCACCGCCTGTTTCAGAAGAACTGAATTTGCACAAATGTGTATGAACAGTAAAACACGCAAACGAATCTGAAAAAAACAATTTATTGCAATGGCTGCAGCTACTTAAGTGAAATAACAACTGTTTAACTTAAGTAAACATCGGTAACACCCAAGTCTAAGGTGACTCAATATTGCAAGGGGACTTATAACTCGAGATAGTTTCTATAACAGACTCCATACTGTACCCTTATCTGACTCTAAACTCCGCATCCGGGCACCTCTTGTAAAGACCTTGCGTACCACCAGTAGTAAGCGTACCACAGAGCCTGGTGAAAAGCAAATACTTTAAAAACTATCTGATAAATATAATCTGATTCTATTTGAATACATTTTATGGTCTGGCGATGCGTGAATTAAATGAAATCGATTTCCCATTAACACATTTTGCTGATTTATTGGACTGCGGCGCCATTGTGCCTTGTGGAAACTTATTGCTGAAATGTGAATATGTGCAAGTCCGCACCATCGCAAAGTCATGAAAGCAGACCACTGCAGGCAGACTCCTCGAAAGCTCATAGCAAACCTAAAGCCTTCAATTCTCTACTTTGTAGGAAACACATTTGTAGAGAACATAAAACATAAGTCGACATACGAGTAATTCGTGGTTCAAACAACCAGGGACAAATTTACTTTTCAGTGTTTCTCGACTATATGGTCTTGAAAACCAGTTGTAGCAGTAGTTGCTACGTCTTTCGTTCAGTTCAGTTTCATTTATACTTGGATTTCTACTCCTTTCGGAATGTTACGAGTGGTATTGGGACGCTGATCACCGTTTCCTTGCGCCGTGGGCCACCCGGCTTGCTTCGCAGTGAACGCTGCGCTGGTGGCGAGTAAATGGCAGCACCACGTTTGAACCGTTTACTTTCACCCATCCATTAACATCAAGCACGAGGCTGGATAGACCGTAAGTACCGTTTTTGAAGTCTTCGATATGACCTGACTGGTATCGAACTAAGCCTACCAGCTTTGGTGACGCGTGCCCAACTAACTGTACTACTCGCTGGTTAATAGTCGAACAAACAAACTGACCGGACCTCTTCACTGCAACAGTAACCTAACAACACCGAACAAGGTAGTTTTACTGGCATTGTTACCTGAGGTGAGAGGGCAAACAGCACTTCAAGACCTGGTGGCACTCAGTTTAGTGAACTGGCCCAATCACATTTCCAGAAAGATTATTGGAAATTGCTGATGAGCACCACGATAAGGTATCAAGAAAGCACCTCCACCGTTTCTGTAGCTTGATAAATCGGAACAAGAATTTTCAGTTTTTTCACATGCTGTAGAACATGTGTTGCGAAGTCATGAAATTTAAATTTTTTGCAACATTCGCATACCACAATCATATTTTTAAGTACAACATCTCGGTAACTCATTCACTTTCACCCTAACTCCAATTTAGAAACAAGAGAGCCAAAACACATTTGAAGGCACTTATCGAGGTTCTAAAAACAGTAAGTCGTCTGCTTTTGTTCTTTGATTACCGAGAGTGTCAGTGGCGCACCCACTGCAGGAATTTTTAATCATACTTCTTCCAAGCGTTGCAGAAAAAATATATGGAAGGATATGCACAATTGGATCGGATCCATGTGAAATTGGTTTGGACAATTTTTATTTACTCTCTTATTTAGTAGTGTCATGGTTTGCTTGTTTGGTTTATTATGTGAGAATCGTAAGGTCCCACTCAAAGATATGTTCCAAAAGCTTTTGGGTCTCAAAATGATGATTTCATTGGTTGGTTTCTTTATGCACCCGATAGGTAAAATTATGTACTAGGAACGTTGGTGACATTTTATGATTAATATTTTAGCTGCGAAGTGCTCTGCATGCAGTTAACTGCTTTCCATTGCAGCACTGCGAAACACCCGCAAGCTGCTTTGAAGATCATTGTGGTATACTTGGTAACATTCAATGCTGAGAAAACTTGGATTACATATCTCAACTACATTGGTATCTGTTGCTCCATAATCATGAGAACGAAATGGATGAACAAAAAAAAAACGTGACGGGTAGTCTGTGCAATTGCACGTGTCTTTTTAGGTACACTTGCCACCTTTTCAAGGTGAACTTGAGTGTTAATTTGCGGTGTTATCCTTTTTCAGTATTATTTTCACAAAATCAAACAACCGTCCATAAGCTCCCAATGCTTTCATAGGTGCAGCAAACGTTGACAGTAACTTTTTTTCGCAATCATATGATTGCGAAAAACGTGTTGATAGCAATTAAACTTTTCTTACAACAAACAATTAAACAGCGGCATTTGTAGTTCTGAGCATTCCTCCAGCGCAGCTTTAATGGATGAAATTGAGTTTTGTTTTGTGCATTTTTCCTATGCAATGCTTTCCGCGTACAATGATAAGCTGGTAGCCTTATGTTTGGGGAGGGCCAGTGCAAGTTTACTGGGTCCAAGGCACTAAAACGTTGCAAGGAGGTGATTGCGCGCGCAGTGAACACCATATTCTGATACGGAACTGAGTAGGGTAAAGTGCGCACATGATTGGATGATGCCAATTCAAGTACTTTTGTAAAGTTCGCCACAAATGTTGCGATGTTGCAAATAGATCTGTGGTCTATAAAATTTCTCGTTTTCTTCAAAATGTCGAAAAGACCAAAGAAAGGCCATTTGTTTCTCGTTTTTGGCATTTGTTAAAACTTTACTTACGATATTCCTAAAATAATACCAATTTAAATGTTTGCAAAAATTTTTTATTGAATTTTATATGGTAAAAGTCAATGTGTCCATAAGACAACAATATGACAAATAAACTTAACACCTTATATAGCGAATAACTAAACTCATGAAAATCGTGAAGTTGATGGGAATTTTAATGTCGCTACCTCATTTGCCTTTCTCGAAACCCACCACTGCCTATACGTAACCCGGCTGGAGCCAAACATCAGTATAACGAAAGCCATTCGAACCTACACGTGAAATATAGTTTGTAAAAATTGGATAAGGCCTATTCATTTCTTTTCTTACTTAAACTCAGATTAAAGAACACCAGGCTGATGACACAATTAGATTTGTCAGCAGGTTGCAAAACTTGTGTTCATCGCTACAAACACGTCAAAATAGGATCATATGCATCAAGCAACAAGTAAAAAGACTCACATGATTTCACTTTGTAAGAGAATGTACAAAACATAGTGGATTTTGAGCCTTAACACCATCAAAATGAGCAGGAAATGTTCTTTAAAATATGTTCTTAACTCTTTACATACTGCACAAAGATAGTTTTCGTATCGACATTCAAATGTTTCGTGGGATGATCTATCAGCTCTCATCAACAGAAATCAAACTTATATGAAAAATTTTGTTACAATCCCATAACCTCCCACTGCCCACGCTTGTGAGTCATTGTCTAAAGTTCAACAGCTGGTATAAGAAAATAGTCCCCGGCGCAAAGCGGCCTACAGAATCCGTTGAAATATGCACTGCAAAAAAGCAGAATGCTTTTGCAGTGTTCGTTTTGTGTTATACCAAAAAGATCATTCGTTTAGTTTAACCAATTACTTCTGCACTATAAACCTTCCGAGTTTCTCCGCTAATCGTGTTCCACAAGCAATTTTTTTGAGGTTTTCAGACCGAAAGATTGTTTGTCACAAACTCTAGGTATATTTGAAAGACTGTGTTTATGACCTGTTTAATGACACATTCTCCGAAGCTGTTTGAATGACATTTGAAGCATCACATGAATAGTTTTTCTCAGCCAGCCACCGTAAAATGTATTGTTCTGACACGAGAATCAATATGCAATATTTGTAAAGCCACAACAGTGACCCACACCAAGCGAATCTATCGCAATTTATTGCGTAAGGAAACTAGTTTCGTGTATTACACATCTT
>JGI24021J15306_10004567_pt1 | contig 16148 bp, 12 predicted proteins | sample Ectturendosymbi1_FD_15306 | JGI IMG/M metagenome (IMG submission 15306) | reverse complement strand
AATGTAAGCCGCCCTTGAATTTAAGCCGCAAACATGATGAAAAAAAACTTTATAAGCCGCGGCTTACAATCGAGTAAATACGGTAAGCCTCAGATGACCAGACTGATAGTAAATTAAGTCACTTTTTTGCATTTTCATGCAGCTTGATTTGTTGATTAATCGATGCATGCCTCATGGTAAATTTAAAAAACAATTAACTAACAACACTGGCTAGAGCTGTGGTAGAGTATGGCTGCAACTTGGCTTTCATGCGCGATGAATTGAATGGTGATTTGCATGCTTCGACATTTTGCAGCATATTTTCGTGACTGCACGTTATTTCTCTTTGCGAAAGTGTTCACACCGTGTATTTCTGCATTTCTTCTTTCACAGTTCAATGTTTAAACGTTTCTTCAACACGCACGCTTGTTGTCAGCTCACTTTTATTTTCCTCGCGAAAAAGCTGTCAACCTTTGCTTACACGCTTTTTTTATCGTACCCGGAAGTGTTCCTGGATAAAGTTTTCGCAAGCGAACAGCGTCAAGTATCAGAAATGTATTTTCTGGAGTGGTCGGGCGTCGCTCGATCTCAGTAGTTCTCGAAATCCGGCAAGCTCTCACGTCGTAGCGACGCACAGTGCTTGTTGACATTGCTCTGTGTTCATTTCAACAGTCGGACTACTTGGAAGTTCTCACCTCTGCTTATCTCAGGAGCGGAGTGCTCGGCGCGCCCGATCCCACGAAAGGTAATCCAGTCGTCGTGGACGAGATTGAGAAGACAGTGTTTGTTCTCTGGTCACATGGAAGTCGTATTATTCTTTTGTTAGCGTGCGGCCCAGGGTTACCAGGCTGGCCCTTTTTGGGCCAAATTTCAGAAATTTGGTCCCAAATAACACATGCTGGCCCCAAAATTTTCGTTTGCCCCTTTTCCAGGATAGGCTTGGCCTCTTGCAAGAATTAGATCTGACCACTCTGGGTCTTGTCTCAGAGACTATATTTTCTCACTTTTTTGACTAATTGAATGTAGATTTTCACCAAATTCCTCTATTTTGAAGGTTTTCGTTTACAACATTGTGTTAGGATCCTTAGAGTTTCTGAGTCAACTTGAAAGTAAGTTCATCAGAATACCTGTTACTTGCTGCAGTTATAGAGGTAGCAGTGAGAACTGTTAACGTTACCTAACTTACTGTTACTTAGGTGGTGCACGTCTTTGTTAGTTTTGTTCAGATTGTTGTTGATCGCTTTAGCACTTTTCGAGGATGGTAAATTTATCTCGGTTTATGACGACACATGGAAATTTAGTTGTTCTTTTACGATATTTCATCATGTACTTGTTTTGCTGTTGAGCTACAAATGTGATTCAGGACCGTTGCCATTTAATAAATTGCTAAGTATGGGTTCATATGACTTTGTAACTACTGATAAATTTGGAGAAGTGGTTGGCCCCTTTATTGGCCCCTCGTCTTAGAATTTTGCTCTTTTAAGGACTAGATTTGGCGCCTTGGAAAAAAGTAGAGCTGGCAACCCCGGTGCGGCCTTACGAAAAGCGTTTCAGTCTTTGATGTTATGTGCGACTGCGAATTTCTTGAGAGAGGTCAACTTTGCTGTTTGAGACCGGCTGCTCTTTTGTAATGGGCTCGGCTGGACTGGGCTTAAATATTTTAAACTAAGCGGGCCGTAAAAATAGGCCCGCGCAGGCCTCTTGTTTGAGGTTCCCGTTGACCGTGATTTTACCTGCGCCTCCAAATTTTGTGAGGGTTATCGCAAATGTGGAACTGAAAAAGTGCTGGAAACACTCTTGTGCTTATTTGTGTTGTTACAACCCGATAACGAATGTTCCCTCTAAGGAGCGCAAATGCGCGGTAGCACCAGACCATTTGCGCGGTAAAGTTTCATTCTCGCGCATTTGTAACATTCCAAAACATGGGAAAAATACGAAAGCAAGGAGTTCTAAATCTGTGAGTTAAATATGTGCTTCGTTCGTATTTAGATAAGATTTTATACTTCTTGTAACAAATCACCAAGTTTATATTTCATTCAGAACTCTGCTAACTCAGCCTTAAAATATCCTTGTCCACTGAAACAGACATTTTCTCAGTGTAAAATTGTCTTAGAAGGAGCACTGCCGATAGCCTTTCCACCGTTAACTTCGAATAACAATATATCCTGCTGTTTTGAAGATTACCCCCTCAAGTATCGCAACGGCAGTGCTGGGAATCCCCGCGATGGAAACTTCGCTGTGCAATATCTGGCCAATCATCTCGGACGCATGACAGGTGAGCGACAAGTCATGCTCTGAATTTCTGTCAACGTGCATGCAGCAACGGATACAAGGGCGACTAACGCTTTGTGAGAAACCTCCTCAGATAAATTTCGGTACTTCTCCTTTCATCTCTAACTTTCTGTGGTTAGCATGTAACAAGCTGAAATCTGGAAAAACATTTGAAACAAACTTCGTGTCACGCTGTGCTATCTTCCACAATTATCAAGGCTCCTGGTTGTCTACCGTGATTTTTCAATGATTGGCGCCCGAAAAAGGAGGTACGGGTGCTTATTAATTTGAGCGAGATTTTTATAGAGAGCACGATGTTCGCTTATTGCGGTGGCTTTTCCGGCAAGTGCCATGTCAGCAAGTGCCATGTCAGCAAGTGTTGAGCTGAAGTTTTTTTCCGTTAGATTTTTAGTTATGACCCAGTTTTGCTGATCAGGGCGTTTGCCGAATGGATATAAGGAAAAACAAACGGCTTCTTACCAAAGCGGTTGGCCCAGCGAGGCACGCCCACAACCAGACCGCTTGGACCGAGCGAGCAAGCAAGGTGGCGCGGTAACCCCCCTGAGCAAACGGCAGGTGTCGAAGTTTGCTGAAGAAAAACTTTGGCTGGGTTTAGTTCCGTCAAAATTGTTTTTCACCTTCCGTTACCACATGTGTTCCGCTTCACCTGTTTCTGTTCGGTTTGCACCTTGGCAACCAACACCACCAGTCTGGCGTGAAATTGTGATCCGTTACAGCGGCGCCAAATCTTTGTTATAGTAAAATTGCCCGAGGCCTAAATGCAGCGTTTACCGTTACAGTTTTTTTGACCGGCCCAACCTGAGTAGTCCGTACTCTACCACTGTACCAGTCAACTGACTATATACACTTCCCTATTTCGAAGTGGTATTGCTTGCATTACGCATACGACAGCTCTCCAGCGTGTGCTGTCTCGGCAGTTACGGCGATTAACTTGTTGCGATAATGCACTGAGTTGTCATGGTTTCGTTCTTGCCATTTGCTGAAGCGTGATATGAAACAATAGAACCCGATGACGCGCAAAGCGATGAGTCGAAACCGCCAAGCCCGCTCATGCGTAACGCGTCCTGCCAGTGGTCTCCACAACCAGGCGCCAGTTCAGGGTGCGCCAGTGATGAGGAAGACAACGAGGACATCACTAAGGAAGCCATCCTAGGTTTGAAAAACGCGGCGTGGTGGATTGGTCCTGCTCGGACGTGGTTGCGAAACTAACACAGCGGTTGTGTACGAAAGCCATGGAATTGTTGATTGGCCTTACTCTCCAATTAATTATCTTTTTTTGGTCTTCATACTTTACTGCTCAGCACCCGTCTTATCAATTATTTTTTGTCGTAGACATACGCTCGTCTTTGTTCGAAATTAACATGATCATCGCGGTAGTTTTCGTATCTTGCTCCAGGTTATGCGAAGTCGACCTACAAGAGATGTTTCACTTGGTGCGGAGTTTGAAGTCCTGATCGGCTTTGACGCCAAATCGTTTTTCAGATGATTTTACGTTTTTTTTGCATTGTTTTTTTTCACTTACTGTTTTGTCGAGATTTGTGACTTACTAACTAAACATTGCATGGCTTCTTAATGTGACGCTATAATCGAGTGCTTAATTGTGTGTGGCGTTAAAAATACCTTAGTTCGTATCAACCGACAAAACATTTGTTAATAACCTAAGCTAGACACACATGTTAAAGGCGCGCAGCAACAATGAGCCGAACCGACTTGGCGTAACCGATCCTAAGGTCGGCGCCATGTAATGTTTAACCGGGCCACCAAAATGAATATGTGCCTTTGCCAGGGTCAAAAGATTTGCTACGTTTAGTGCCGTCTTGAATCATAACTATTACCCACTTTACACTGCACCTGTTATCGGATTGACGCTTGAGCGATTCGTCGCCCTTGGCTTACCTTAGTGAACGCACTTGCGAACTCGTCATTGGGGCGTTTTTACACTGCAAGATTTGCTTAGTGGGTTTGGCCTATGGTATTGCGAAAGCTGGGAACAGGTGAAAATGAAAAGGTGAAGCCTGATCTACTACACAAAGGTGCTTTTTGTAGGTGTTGTTGGAATCGCCGAGATGTGATTTTATTTAGTGTAGTCCGCAAAATAACAGCCAGCAGAGAAAATCGTGGACAACTGCTGGACGATGACGTCATGAAAACCGCGTCGCATGTTAATTGCACTCTTCATGTGACCTTAATAGAATTTGAACAGCTTCTATAGGGCAGGAAATGGGAGTTAGTTTTTACATTGCAAAGCTACTTTGTTGATTTCAGTCACGATGACTAACCAGTCTGTTCTCTGCAGTACAATAAAAACGAGTGTCAAATATGAGGATTCACAGCATTTTGTAAGTAGAAATCTACGAACAGTGGGTAACCACTGCGATTCACCAAAGTGCAACTGTAGCGTATTCCACAAACTTTTATGCCACATTTTATGCTACTCCATGTGTTCCATTATGAACTGAGGAAATCATAGCAACTTAACTGGGATACAAAGGTCAATGTGNAGCCCNTACTGAAGTCATCCACTTCCAATATTAGGCTACATATTTTTCACAGAGNNTGAATCACTCTACTATACCAAGGTGTAATGAAAACCTATTTATCAGTATTGGGGTAATAGTTCTTCAGCCCAATATCTGATGTCTTGTGACCTACCGAATAATCTTCCAGTTTGCTCAACCGATTCAATTTTGCTGACTGTTTCCCTAACTAGGTGTAATTAGCCTACAGGCAAAACTAATAATCCGTCATTTTTGCTACATATTAGCTTGAATAGGCTAATCTGTTCCACGGTAGTGGTTTTAGCATCAAACAAGTGCACAAAAGGTTGCACAAGACTTCATACAAACCACCCAACCTCTTTTCCGCTCGAATCCCTTGTTATCGGATTCCCAACCCACCTCTGCTAGTTGGTTTCGCTGAATCGCGTATGGTTGAAAACATGCGCGCTCAAGCAGCTCGGTGAGACACTCACGATCGTGCTTGAGTGACTTATGGGATTCCCAATCCAACGCGAACCCGATAACAGTGCAGTGTAAAGAGTATTATGTTTCACAGCATTTGACATACAATGCCGCCTTTCCTGAGTCGACAATTCGTTGCTCCCTCGTGGCCATTAGCACAGTTTACGACAGCGATGACTGTACAACTTATTTTTCTGTTTCTCCCGTGGTAATGCGCCATAAATTTCCCTCTGCGCCTATTTCCCGGTTAGTGGCGTTTTTCGGCTCTACAGTACGTATAGAGCGAATTCTGCCATTCGAAACAGCAAGCTTTCTGATAAACTTAGAGACCGAAATCTTTATCTGAGCTGTGGAACCCATATCGTTTTAAAACCCGATTCGACGACCAATTGCTGAAAAACAGGGGTCACCAACGTGGTGCCCGCGGGCACCAGGTTGCCCGCAAGGACCATGTAGGTCGCCCGTGGGCCGGTTATAAAAATAACAACAGCATGATCAATGTCTTAACATTAACGAACATCAATACTAAAATAATTGAAAGTAAATTGAGCAAAATTTTTATTTCAGAAGTGTGTATGAAACTAGTATCCCTTCGCATTAATTGGTACACAGGAAGTAGCTAGCAGTTTCAAATAGGTTGGTGACCCCTGCTGTAGAAGTTAGCTAAAGTTGTGACAAGTATTTGCGCTGATCATCTTTCGTTCCGTAAGCAATTTCTGTAAGTTGGGAATACGAGGCTGCAATTTTGTTGATTAACTTTGTGAGATATCAGAACAGACGAAAGATTGTCGGATACGCGTTGAAACTGAGTGTTAATTTCCACAGGTCGCAACAAAAGCTGGCGCCGCAACAACTTGTGTGTTCGGCCTGGTCACTCTGCGAGTTTCAGCTGCAGTTTCGTAATAGTTTCTCTCGTCACGGAACGATTTTTACTGACACGAATCTTTGAAGCTTAACTTGTGGTGATCACAGAGATGGCGCCATTTTTATGTTTCGTGATGTGTATCTTACTTAAGCGTATGATAGCTGCTTTTGTCCCAAGTAAATTAATTCCCCGACTCTTTTCTTACCAATGTCACTGCTCACAAGACCCTCTGCAGTCCGGATCAGTCTCTGGACGAACTTAACTGGAGTTTTGAGCATATTCTTGTAAGGTTTTTAAAAAACAAAACTTAGAAAAGGAAAAGTCTGGCTAGGCAGGTTCTGCCGACTACACCCACGGAAAAGCGGTCCAGAGGTTGACCAAGAACCAGATGTCGTGGTTACATCTCGGACCTTGCTTGGTCCCGTCTTGGTGTGGAGCGAGCAGAACTATGTGAGATTGCTATTGACCGTGGTGAGGTTTTCGATTCATCCTTTGCCTCCCCCGCGACCTTCCCCAGAGGAAAAGCAGCTAGCAAGATGAATGAAAAACCTTTCAAAAAATTTCAAAGAAACACGCATCTGCACAGTCGTAACCTTCTCTTGAGATGTGGTATTTATTTTTTACGAGCTGATCTGTATTATTAGCTTACCAGCGCTCTTTATATTATAATACATGTTAAATGCTGTGATAAGTTTGAGAAAAAACTCATAAGAACAACAGATGCCTTTCCGTTTTCGCAATAACATGCACGTTATAATTTTGAAGAGAACGTGTCGAAATAAGGCAACGAGTGAAATCTTGCCTGAAAAATGAAAAAAAATTCGCAATAACATGTTTTGTCATTTTATTTCTGAATGATTGGACAAGCTTCTGTGAGATACGTTGTGTTTGTCCTGCAGCTTTTGGTGTTTTTCGATTTCAACCCATAACAACCTTGGTTTCATTCTAATTGCATTTAACGCCACGTTTCTTTTACGCAAAGAGGGTGGTTCTTGTTTGTGAAAAGCGATGATTTTGTTGTGGTGAGACCCTCTGCTAGTCATGAACTTTGATAGACAAAGGAATGTCTTCCTCGTGATTAAAACGAAAGGCTCGTGAAACCGCAGCAGTGAATAAACAGACGTTTGCGTCAACGAACATCCTTATTCATTGCAGCTGAGGAACAGTATGAAATCCTCCGGCAGACGGCGCTAAAGCGGCAGCTCAGCGCTGGACAGCAGCGACTTCTGGCGGAAAAGCACTTGGAGGTTGTAGCGGCGAAGCAGTTTGGACGAGGGAAAGGAAGAAAATCCCAGGTACAAAAAATTGTATGGTTGCTCCAAAAGTTTTGCATTTTGCCCCTGCATAGCTGAAAACCCTCGAAGCGGTGGATTGCTTGTTTTTGCCCGAAAGTGCACCGATCTAGTTAAAATTGAATTTCTATGTCTTTTTGTGCACGTGCCTCTAACATTACGATTCCTTCTTTCTTTTGACACCATCCGTTCGCAAACATGCATGCGCACTGCTGGCACACTCCACGAACACCTCGCGCGTGCACGCGAAACACGCATGCGTGCCGCTGGCGTATGATTGCCTTGAGTTATTGCTCGTATCACGCACTGTGGTTGGCCCAACACTTGGAATGTGCTCTGATGCAGAGGATCACGTCTGCCACCAGCGATCGAGTCACCAGCAAGTCAGCTGCAAAACGTCATCCCAATCCCTTCGACGACGACTCGATGCCATTTGGTGAGTTTCTTCCGGCATGTGCATATCCACTTAAATGTGTATTTATGCAAGTTATCCGTTTTGCTTTTCGAAATTATAATTTAGCCCCATTTATTTTACTGCAGCAGTAGATGCAGGGGAAACTGTAAACTTAGCGAACAGGCTATTCAGAAGTAATTCATAGCTCGTAATTAATTAACAGCAGTTCGTTTTAATCCATCCATATAGCATGTTATAGTTAATAGCATGTCGGCAAAATCGGCCGATAAACTATGTCCACTGCATGCTTATTTCCGTTTATCTATTGCACGCTTTCTCAAGTTCAAAATTGGCGACAGAATGCTGCACAGCGGAGCTTCGTCCTGTTGACTATGTTTCAACAAAGGCGTTAAGATTGCATTGTTAATTCTTGTTTACTCTTAAGCTTTGACATTTTATTTTCTTCTATATTCTTATCCTCCGGCGTTTCTTATTTACTCTTACGCTCTTGCATTTTCGCAGCCGTCCGTGAACTGAGATAGACTGTTCTGCATGTTTCGTTAGCCTTGCGCTTCCAAGTAGTTGGCTGGCGCTGATGTTTCAAAGAAAAGTGTCAGTCGCTGAAGACTGTACAACATTCGACCTGACTGCACTGCATGACGTGCAGCTCCGTCTAAGACCTTGTCAAATGCCCCATAGAGTTTCTTTGGCAAACTGCGACAAAATTTCCCTTTCTTGAGAATGTGCTGTGCGAGATCTGGAAAAAATATGTATTATAATAAACATAGCGGCCAGAGCGGTAGACAAACACTTACTTCACACGTTTCGATAATAACTATACCACTGTCTTTTCACCTCACTGGAGATGTAGTAGTCGTCGCTAAAACGTCTGGGCTTTGTCTATAACGTTTATCGCATCCACCGGTGAATGGTGCTTTTATAGTAGGCACTCCCCCATTTCGTATAACAAGGGTCATTACTGCAAATGAAAAATTAATGGCCATTAAACCGAAAAAAGTTTCTTACCACCAAGCTTGTTTGTTGTAGCAAAGAATCCCACCGCGAGTCCGGGCAAGGACGGCCGCAAGGTCTGCGGGTTTAGCACCAAGTAAAAGGTTACATTATCTTATTTTCGCACAATACCGTGATGTCAGTTACGCTTCGCTGATGGCGCGCGTATCCAAGGGATGCAAACTACAGAATAACCATCAGCCGCATGAAAGAATCTTACCACTTTCACCATGAAGTTGATTTACATCTGTAGCCAGTATTGCCTGATTTTTTGCTCATCTTGACCACTTAGCACTCGACTCGACGTTAGTAAATTTTTAACTCTGCTCAGCAAAGTTTCAAACCACTGTCTTTCAAANCATTCGGTTCGAACTTCCGCACTTGTGAAACATCTCTCTGAAGAAAAATCAGTGCGTAGAAATTCAGAATTTTGGGAGGATCGGAAGTTTTTGCTAATCCAGCTTTTTCGATCGCTCACACAGCAGATTTGTTTTGCTTTCGTCAAATTCCTCCTTAAAACCCTCCACGTGGCGAACACTTCAAGTCGTTGTTGATGTAATACCTTTTTTGTCTCCTTGTTGCCCGTCTTGTCCGTGCCACTCGCGTAGCACTCCCCATCANGGTAATATATCGCGTTTGAACGCATGCACAATTGCCTTGGATCACAGAAACAGAGCAGCGAATAGTCGNTTTTGCGTAGAGTAGGTGGAGGATTGTGTTAAAATCGTTAGAATCGTACTTAGTTAACCTGCGTTTACTAATTAAGGAACTTACCTTCGTCTGCGCAGGCTTTGCTGCTGTCTTATTCCTCTTTCCTTCATGCATGTTCGCAAGACGCGATCTACCGCGTAACAATTAGTCTTGCTGAAACAATGACGCTGCTATCACTTTCAATTTGTTTTTTTAATAATTCTTTTAGCACAAGATTTCACGATTGTTACGTCACGCGCCGACACAATGAGGGCACTTTCGCGCACGGCATCAGCGACTAACCTCACAACTCGAAAAGAAAGGTACTATTCATGCGACATTTTGCTATACATGAAATCAAAGCAAGTTTCCGGTGAATGACCTTCGTTGTTGAATGATTCGGTTTACTGCTTTGTGTCGTAAAGATAGCAATATATGTACGTCTTTCTGTGAAAGTTCATAAGAACATAAAAATCATTGAAAGCTTGCTTTCGTTATGAAGTGAAAATGGCCTGGGTTGATCCTCTTGTCATAATGCTTAGTTGTATTATAGACTTCTACGCTATACAGTTCTAACTGCTTCTATCTGCTCATCCAGTTGAAAACTGAAAAGTTGAGTTCCACTAACAACGTATTCCAATGCTAGCAGCATGCCTTGTTGGTTGTATTTGTGTCAACACTAATCATGTTTCTGCTAATGCTTGGCCTTTTATGGTGCCCAGTGCGCTTTTTAAAAGTGAAACTTAAGAAGCAGCTAAAAAGCAAGGAAAGCGTTTCCATGGATTTAACAGAAGCTTCAAAAATGCTAATTTGCAGTTATTCGCGTGCGTAGTGCAGTGAAGTGCAGTGCCGTGTTGCTTGTTTTTGTTTCTCTTGCTTTGTGCATCATGATACTTTCAAGTGCTTGTAAGATTACTTTTAACCACCAATGGTGCTAAATTTATATCACAATGATTTTTCGTATATATTGCTGAATCATGTTAAACAGTTTGTATCACACAACGAGATATCAAAAGCGAATAGATTGCATCGGCAGCTTGAGATTTTTCAGTTGACTGCAAAACAAACGTATGTATGCACTGATGAAGAAGATCTTCTGCAGTCACCATCGCCATTATCTCATCCTTGTGACTTTCATAAATTGCGTAACTTTTTTAAAAAGTTGTTTTCACTTTAAATCGCCGAGAATCCCGTGTTGGACCACGTGTTGGAATCACGTAATATTTTAAAGCGCACAAACAGCCTTTGAAACTTGGTGGAAAATTATTTACTAACGCACAATAGCGCGACAGATAAAATAACACAGAGTAGTTGAAGATTTACGTTCTCGTTTGAGTAATGCCGCTAACCACAAAAACGCCATTAATGCCACCCGTACGATAAAAATGGAATATATTTGTCTTATCCACTGCTTTTCGGTTAAAGCGTGCTCAGATCCACTGGCCAGGCTGAAGCTGCCTCCGCTGGAAGCGAAGCACCTGTTCCTGAACGTTCGTCAATATCCAAAGATGCAATCAACGCTGCCCCTCATCGAGGCGGTGGGGCGATCAGTTCCGGTGACAAAGCAGCAAATCCAATCGAAGTACGTTTTTCCGAGGTTGGGCCATTCGGTCGATCTTTCACACAACGCCCGCATTCGTTATCTTCAAATATGTTTCGCTTTGCGTGGTGACCAGAGTCCAGCAGATATTTGCAGATGCCCTTGACCACGCTTGTGGACAAACGCTGTAACTGTGCACAGTGCAACCAACGAACTTGCGTTGCGCCAAATGAACGTTTCGCTCACGATGCACTCCATGCAATCATGGACGTCGGAAGAGGGGCAGGGGGGGACTTGCCCACCTCGATTTTGAAGATTTTCAGCAAAAACAGGTTTTCTTAATTTCGAGAGTTTCGAGTGGGAAAAAACAAATTTAACCACTTTTGCTTCCCTCAGAAAATTTTTGGAAAATTCCCTAGTGGCCCCCTGGAAAAAATCTTTTCGACGCCCATGCATGCGATGTGAACAAAATTATTTGTACAAAAAAGGATTCGCTACAAACTTTCAAACTTGTTTTTTCGCTCGACGTAAGAGCGGCTTCAAAGTTCAGTTTTGTCTTTCAAGTATTAGGCTTTCGGCATATATGCGACTAGAAAGCTCGTCAGGACGTGCGGCTCGAACCGTTGCGTTCGAATCTTTTTGAGCGTTCCTACTGAAAAACTACTTGCGTTTATTTTTTCCTTCAGGCAAGATTGTTCCGGTTTTAGTGGAGTTTCGTTGAAAATCACTGCGCGTAGAATTTCTGAACCAACCGATTTCACTCCACTAGGTCGGGCAGGCAGGGCAGAAGTGCCCTTAATTGACATCTTCTTCGTTCTATCCTCAGAAGCGACACAGCAAGCTCCCTGCCGGAACTTGCGTGACCGCCCATAGCAACGCCGTCGACGACCCCCCTTCCGCGAAAGAGACATTACCTGCAGAAGACAATCATTACCAGTCGTTCACCAAACCCAGCGAAGAAGCCCTTAAGACTGTCACCGAGTTCGCAATGGCCACCGGCGAAGCGAGCCGGTCTCACACCGTTTCAAGCGGCGACAATGAAAATCTTGCACTTGCCGAAGCGACGGCGAGTGAAAACGACAGGACGAGGCCCCGGCCGCTGGTATGGGCTGGCGGAGAAGGGAGCATGGAGCACAGGGGCTTCGGCAGCAAGGCCCGGCCGTTCCACTCGAACAAGCAACGTTTCGAAGAAGTGACAACTGCTCGAGAAAACCAAGTCCGAAAGCGGCAGACATCGCTTTCCAGCACTCCTCCGTTGCTTTCACACCGATCTGGTGGCGACGTCATGGACATCGTCAAGGCGTCAAGACGTGGCCAGCACCCGTCTGACTTGTCCATAACTTTGCCGAACAGAATGAAAGCGCTGGATGAGGAGGAGATGAAGGCTGTGATACAGGTGAGATGCGATTATCTGGTGCTTTCAACCGCTTCTCCATACAAGGTTTTTAAAGCTTGCACAAACATGCTATCTGCAAACATAAGACAGTAGAGAGTTCCAACAGTCAGCTCTACTGTACACGCCTCTCTCATAGGAATTAGTATTTACGAAGTGCGAAAACACGCTGGGCGCTGACAAAATCCTTTGCAGGAGTGCGGTCGAATGCGGCGAGTTCTTGAGAGTTTAAAAATACCTAGAGCGCGTAATAAATTACAATCGCTGAGTTGGATCAAGGATTGGTGCGTGTTGGGATTAATTTAACTCAAACCAGCGCTTTCACTGCAGTTTATAACTTTGATTTTTGACAAAAGCTGTGTTTCATCGAAAAACGTTGGCTGCTTTTTAAGGGGGAGCTGGCGCTGAACCGCCACCCGGAAACGACCACTGTCTCTAAAGGGGTCAAAGCGAGCAATGCCATTATAATGGAGACTGACCCGGAGAACTTAGCAGTGAAAAGCAACAGGTAAGTTCAGGAAGCTTTGATCTTCGATCTACGCACGCGCGCTCATTAAGACCACAAAAAATGTTTTTTCATGGCGAGCTTTTCTGCTGTCTTACGATCGTGTTCATTTTTGCTCAACAGCGCTAGTCCGCTTGAGAGGTCGTAGATTTAATAAATCGTTTGTCTCTTACTGTGAAGATTCAACTTTTCTGTTGATATAAAAGTGTTACGTGCGTGACGAACACAGGCTTCGGCACAAACTTGAGCCCCATCCAAGCAAAAAGTCATCATCGCTCGCGAACAAGGAGTTGTTCTGTTACTGCAACGCAAGAGATGGCACACGTCAGCCTCACTCGCAGCTTCACCCCTTCGTACTTATGAACCACGCTAAATGATCTACATGTTCGCGTTTTCGTGACATTTTAAAATGGGACTGCTGCTCTAAACCTAACAAACGGGCGAATTTAAGTGAAATCCCGCGTAAGGTGTTTCTTACGGGCAACGATGGCAAAGGTTATGACCTTGGTCATTACTAACACGATAACGAGTATAGTTTGTTTGTTTTGATCTGCGTCAAAATGAAGGCCAGGGCCTGATGACCCGGCCAGTGGCGACAAAATAACTTAAATCATACCTCTTGGCATTTTTTTATCAGCCAAGAAAACCCAAAAGATGTTTGCAAAGCTCCAAGTTTTTTTTACAAACGCTTGTAAGCGATTATATTTTGCAATGGCGTGATCTTGAAATGAAAATTTTTGTCGAGAATCGTAGAAATCAACTGTCACTTAGTAACGAAGCACGAACGTCACTTAAACGTACGTGACGCCACAGAGTCTGGATCGGACGACGCTGGCCGAGAAAACAACGCATTCTTCTACAACTCCATAAAACATATCGCAGATGTAGTTAAATATTATACACCCTGTTTTCTGCAAGCTTAATGTTTCAGGCGCGGAAACTCCTATCTGGAAACAAGCGCAGGGTGCTCAGCGCAGATTCTCGCTTCGAGCAGTGTTCCCTGCAAGGAAATTTTACGCTGAACAAATGTGTGTTTTAGTGAGCATGCAATTGCGCAACCTGCGGACGTACAACTAATGAAGCATTTCAAGCGGTAGAAGTGCTGTGCCACGAGATATATATATACGATATTAAAATTGCAGTGTTGCAAGTGCGCGAGAATGAGATTCGACTGCGCAAATGGTCCAATGGCATTCACTGCGCATTTGCGCACCTCAGAGAGAACACTGGCTTCGAGGCACTGACCGCCTTTTAACTCCTTCCTTGCAGGTATTACGTGAAGCAGAGTCCACCCGAGACTGTGGCTGAAATTCACAGCAACCACTATAAAGCAAAGTCGTACCAAACATCGGACGAGACTTTCTTTGGTAAGAGTTGGTTTGAAGAGGATCTCGATCGAGCAAACGAGCGTCTTGGGTTCCACAACACAAAATACTGCACAAATGGGTTTAATTCGATTTGATTAATCGAGTTGTGGGTGGATTGATACTCTCGTGTTCTGTTACAAAATAATTTTCACCAAAATTAATCAATCCTGTATTTTAGTAACGAAAACAAATTAAAATTATTGTGTTTCTGCTTTGTTGTTTTATACATCGATGCAGGCCGTTTTAGGGCTGTTTTGTTTTCTTCTACATGTAATTTCGAAATTGGTCGGGACAAGACACACTTTCCCACCTTGTCATTGCTAAAAAAAGCCCAATTCGTACTTGCCTCGCCTGTTCCACTCAGAAACGTAAGATAACCGTTCCATTTTTCTTAAAAACACCTTATTTTAGGCTTGCAAGAAAGTGCTACTACAGATTTCGCAATTTTTTTGCGTATAGAAGAAATGTTTTCATTCTGCATCTTTTCTACGAGCAATCCTCAAATTGCTCTGTTTCGTGTGATTTTCCTTTGTCAAACTTTCACAGATTTCTCTCACAAGCCATTTCTTCAACACATACCAAGCATTCGCAGTACCCTTTGATTAAACGTCAGTTCAGTTGTTTCCTTGCTGAGCTGAGCTTTGAAACAAATTCTAAATACCCCTATTTGTTTTTTGAAGGTATGTCTGACCGAATCAGCTTGGCCCAAGCACCAAAAGGAGGGGGCCGGGTACCCCCGGTGGTGGCCAATATCGCAGAGCTTCGTCGCTCACTGATGGGTCATGCAAGAGAAGGGTGAGATAATGATGTGTGACGTTTCCCTGGAAAAAAATTTGCTCGTGTGGTTAGCTCAGTTAACTAAACCAACTCGTGCTCTACAATTATTGGCGGCTTAGCCATTGCCCGCACAACACACTTTTTAGGTTTGGAAAATGTGATTGCCGTGAATGTTATGAAAATTATTGCTGTTCTTTTGCCCACCAAACCTGCGTCTGCACCAAACGATGGCACTTGTGGGCAAGATGCAAAGAAACAATGTTTTTCTTGCGCAGAAATGAACCTCCGCGCAAAATGCATCCGGGCGCTTCTTCCAAAACGGCCGAAGCAGATGTGTTCAGTCTCAGCCACAATGAGGAGGGCATACCGTAAGCGCTGACGTGTTGCTGCTGCCTTTGGCTGCATTATTGTCGGTCGAGGTTACATCAACGAACGTTCTTCCGTGGATGGCTAATACGAGCGTTTTTGCTGTTTTTTTTCTGACCAATGAGGCGATCTTCCGTTGTAAACGTTGATTTTTTTATCTTCTCACTAGCGCATGGTTGATGAAAGCAGCGTGGTAATTCGTGGGGTTACTCTTACTAACCTGCCGTGCAATGCTTTTAATAAAAGCGCTCATTTCTTCCATCACATTCGTTCGTGCTTCGTAACAGTTAAACGTAGGGTCGTGGAGCCGGAAATCAAATTTCAGGCTCTAGCTCTGACATCTGAAAGAGTTTTGGCTCCAGCTCTGGCTCCAGAATGATTTGGTGCGTTGAAAACTGCAAACAGTTCTCTTATCTGTACAACTCGCTTGCCTCACGAACTAGGGCTGTGGAATCGGAATCCAAATTTCTGGCTCCGGCTCCACCATCTAAAAGTTTTTGGCTGCAGCTTCAGCCATGCGAAATTGCTCGGGGTCCAGCTCCACAGCCCTGGCAGTGTCTTGGATGCCTCCGCGCGTGCGTGTGCGTGCACTCGTTCGCTTGCACTTGTGCCGCTCACACGCAACTCGAGACTTTTCCACCCAGCTTCAGTCATCGTCCGAAACGACGCAATCCTGCCGGAAGGCAACGCAATCAAGCCGTTGTGGACGGCGAAGAC
>JGI24021J15306_10004566_pt1 | contig 16151 bp, 8 predicted proteins | sample Ectturendosymbi1_FD_15306 | JGI IMG/M metagenome (IMG submission 15306) | reverse complement strand
CGGCCTCCAACGCCGTTACAAAACGTTCTGTTAAGTAAGTTTCTGTAGCCCGGTGTCAAGCGAAATTTCTGACCTATTATTTTTGTCAGTTATTTTGCTTCACAGAGTAACGGAATAAAGTTTGGCGATTACTTTTTAATGTGTGTTGTGTAAATTAAAACTTTTTGGTTAGATGTCAGATACCCACAACAAGCTACAGTACGGGAATAAGTAAAACCAGTGAAAAATACTGCACTTAATCCTTGACTTTAATTATTTTTCTTTTTGTAACTGTAACATGAATCCTAACCCGACACACTTACCTAAACACCAAACCCTAAGCCCTAATCATCAGTTTTTTTTGCGCATTTTATATGTAGAATGTTGCTCTGTGGATGCGTATATGGCGTGAAGTCAGAAATTTCGCTTGACACTGGTGATTCAGCCTCCAACGCTCTTGTAAAACGCTCTGTTTTTATTAACCAGCGTTGTGCAGAATGTGTGTGTCTGTATACTATGGACTTCATGTCTGCGGGCAAAAGACTTTATTATTATATGCGACCGTTTGCGAAAAAGTTGTACCATGGCTGAATAAGCACGACGACGTCATCGAATGAAATTTCATAAAAATTGCCCCCCCCGAAATGAAGAGCTGGTTGCGCCCCTGTTTTCTTTGTTGATGTTTGTATTTGTAGTTTTATTCAAAGTAATTTCAACTGGCACGAAAGAGCTTAGCGAGTAAATACACAATATTATTTCTTGGCATGTTATGACTTCAAATTCGATGTCTAAGATGCTTGACCTGGAAATGAAGCATTCCTTCACCTCTAGATTTTTCTGTGCTTGATTTACTGTGCGATAAGAAACTAAAAAATCTTTCTAACCGCCAATATGCACAAGATAAGGCTAGTCACTACTAGAACTGAGCTTTGGGAAGAAGGCTTTTAGCTTAATATTCGTACAACCGACGTATTTTTTACAAAGACGTTTGCAAGTTTGGTTGGGAACATATCTCATGCTGAAATTTTGCTGTATGTAACGCAACATTTTCCCCTAGAAATTTATGTCACTTAATTTATCATATTGACTTCCGTTCCGAATTCTGTTGAATGTAAAATTAAATATTATTGGAAATATTCTTTTGAACAAGTTTTGTGAACCTGGTGAAACTCTACATGCTTGAATGTTGGCAATTTACATGGAATGTTCACTCGCTAGGTAATTTTACTATTCACAAAATTCAGTTGCCAGAGGAATAATCATCTGTATTTTCAAGCCCCCAAATTTCGATCGTTTTGCACCTAAGAAAAGTCGATTTTCTGCTCAAATCACTTCTATTGTCATGCCAGACTAGGCCATCACTTACAATGCACGTTTTAGTGATTAGCCACAGTTTTCCAGGCGTCTGCAAGAATTACAGCAACTCATAGTAAGTTTATATTTTTGTAACAACTTCTTCAGTCTTTAACGTTCTAATTAATGTTGCCATTAGTTGAATTTGTACAAAATAAGTGATTTGAGAAACAAGTGTGATGTGTTTGCACACACTGGTGAAAGTTGTCAATCGCGACGAACTTGCATTCGTTTGTTTTGCGGTAAAGCGTATATGAGATTATCGAGGTATAAATAATTTTGCGCTTTTACATCTTGTATGTCGTACCTTGCGTAGATACATTGCAACCTCATGGCATATGACTGTCGTGTCGTGTATGCAGTTTTTTCATCTTTCAAGCTTGATATAATCGATTTGAACATTTATCCAACCCTCTCCGGTAACTACGCCGGTGTTGAGCCGATCTGGGAATATTTTAGTCGACAAAAGAGACGAAATAGAACAAGGTACTTTGATGAACGAGTGCATCTGCATAGGATTTGGCGCAATAGTGGATTAAAATATGTGGAATTCTTCCGTTGGACTTATTTCCGATTTCGAATGCGTTTATTGCAAAACAGATAGGTGCCTATTTTTGGTTAGCCATGTCGGTGAAGTGTTGCTTGGTTCCTGCAAGTTTTTGTCAAAACTTTCGTCAGTTGCATGTCGAACTGTAAACGATGATCTTTTGCAGTATATATGCCGCTGTCTGACTCAGATCGAAGAAAGAGCGAATGATCATGGGCTTGATCACGCAGCGCAACGATTTCATTTATGCATTTGCTTTGTACCTTTGACACTATAGGAAGTTACTACTTCTTCAAATAATTTTTCCTTGTTATGAGTTGGTTGCATGCAAATTGTTTTGTTGATTTGTCACATACAAATTACGTTTATACGGGAACACAGAAACGACAAAGTCTTCAACTTTTAACGAGTAAATCAGAGATGGAATCAGGTTGGACATTTCGAAAACAGTTATTTTGATTGTCAGAAAAAAATGCTGTGAAATCTACAATTTGGGGTTTAAAGTGGACACGCAACCATTAGCTGATAAAAATCGGCAGTTAAATATATGAATTTTTGCACTCCAGAATATCTTACACATAAAAATCTACTTCAACAAAAGTAGTGTTTTGGTGAAATCCGTGTTTATTTAAATAGTGCTACCAATGTATCAAAAACAGAAAGTCGTGAAATTAAATCGTGCAAAGTCATATTGTCTGTAATACCAAGTAATTTTCTTAATTTTTTGTAGGGTCATAAAAATGCTGCAGCTTTAGTGACCACCTAAGTGATTGCTTTGCGTCTTATTTCTATTGTTGCAACCTCTCGGTTGGCGTTGCATTGAATGTGCGATTCACCACGAACGTGATGTGCGCGAAGAATAACACCTGTATGCTGTATGTGGTGCAAACAAGCAATAATACAGTGATCTCGTTGGGTGATCTCTATTGTTGCTTGCTGCCACAGTGTGAAGCTTTGCGCACTTGCCCCTCGGCCTTTCCGGGCGCAACACTATACTCTTCTTTTCCTTGTGTATGAGCAAAATAGAGAAAAACGTTGACATCGTTACTTATTACATACTGTATGTGGAAAAATAAGACTTCGCAGATTAGCGTTTTGTTCGAATGTATTGGAGATAATCAAGTGCCTCGGGAACAGAATTGATAGAAGAGACCGTGGGTGTCGGAAGGGGGACAGCAACGGGCCTTGGCCCCCCTGGATTTTGAAATTTTCAGCAAAAAAGGTTGTTTTCTTATGTTTTGGGTGGGAAAAAACAAATTTCACCACTTTTGACCCCCCTGGAAAAACTCCTTCCGACACCCATGGAATAGACTGTGAACAATAAAAATTAATGTTCTTATTTTCCAAATGAAAGTATTCTTCAAAGCTTGTTTTTTTGTGTTGAACCTGAACCAAAGTTGATGTGAGTTTCACCAGGTTGGGCGATTGATATAAATTTCCTTGCGGAGCAAATCTGTTGAAGAAAAGCCTACAGCTCGGTACTAGCGCCATTAAAGAATTTGCTTTTATTTTTCGGGACAGACTTTTTTCACAAAATTTTTGAAAACGCATGTTACTACCCATTTGGTTATCACTTGAGACATTTATGGCGCTGCCTACGAAACGCACAAGAAAATAAAAGTTGAAGAAATCTAACGAGCTTAACCATCGTAGAGTTGCTTCAACCACATTAATCGCTTGTACAGAGACCGAGGGACCAAAAGAATTCTACTCACCGTCGAATAAAACAGAGTGCATGGCGCTCCCTTCATACCTGATGTTTGTGAACCATTCCCACTGCAGTGCTGTGTCACATTGCTTTAAAAAATAACGCAATAATGTAGGGTTAATGCGCTGTGGAAGGATGAGTTTTAATTAGAAAGAGTTGTGTACGGATGAAATACGTGAAATTTGTTGCGTGGCTACCGTGCAATACGCAATGTGGCTTAAAGATCCATATATTTTGTCCGAATCCCAAAGTTGTGTGATATAGGAAGCGGTTGGCTAACTTGCGTTCGTAACACTTGACATTGGTTTTATGAGTGAGTCATAAAAGCATTATGTGTGGAAGAGTGATTTTGGTTGTTAACTCGGCTTAACTCAAGTTCCAACTCCCAATTTGCCGCATCGTGCTCTTGATTTTCCGGTTAACCTACTCCCATATGCCCTCTTGTGAACGCATGCAGACCTGGCGACGCTGTCTCCGAATATGTCGCCTGAAGAGGGCGCTGCTCCTTTCCCGTCTTCGAATAGTCGTCTGAAATGCAGTCGCTTTAATAACACGATGCGGATTTACAGTTTTATTACGAACACCATGTCGGATTTTTGTATGCAGCTGGTTTTAATGAACATGAACGTTTCACCAGAGCTTTACGCCAATCGTTGTGAACGTCTCTTACGTCGTCAGTGTCTGGTTGATTTTAAGATAGCTAGGTGCAGGTCATATGATCGAACAGCTTCACAGCCTGCTGATCAAACACGCCTCGCACAAAGGTTTTCTGGTTGGCTGGGTCTGGGTGGACACGTGGTTGCGCAAAGCTTAGGAAGGTGCATGGGCAAACGAAATTGACTTTGCGTTCTGGTCGTGCCTTCTGTTCACCTTCGAAGCCATGACTGGTTACGGTATTTCTTGCAAAGAGAATTTCTCAAATGCTTTAAATGCCGTATTTTATCTTGATTTGCGGTATCATTCCTGTGCTTCGCCCTGGTAAACAATTTGGTGTTTTAGATATCGCCGGGTTATTTTGTTAAATCGTCTCAACGCTAAGTGCCCGTGTGACCGAAATATCTTGAAAATCTGATAAAATCCAATTCAATTCAAAATGAAACGCATTGGAAACATGTTATGTTGGCGTACAAAGTAATCATGAGATTGATTGCGCAGCCAATAAGCTGCGTTAAATATTATCGATTTTGTGCGTGGTCCCAGGTTGGTAGGTGGCTGTTTTTTTTGAAAAGTCCAGAATAATCGTATCAAGTAAATCGTTTCACTTCCGATGCTCATGCAAAATTGGCAATAACGCTCTTGCATCTTCACCGACTTTTGAAAGCTGCTTCAAATCCATAATTTTTTGTTATGTCTTCACTGCTTTCAACCGCAACGTATACCTTATTTTAAAAAAAATCTGCTAGATTTTTTCAAATCTCTGAACCGTAGGTGGTTGTTTCGAAGAATGTGTACGCCGCCGTCTTCGAAACTTCGAAAAAAATTTGAGAGATTTAACCAATTCAAGGAGCTTAATTACTTCAAACGCCAAAAAGGGTGAAATCCTCGGCGTTTTTTCATTCTCGCTGATCAAGATGCGACAGTTACTTTCGGGACAAAATGTTTTTAGTAAACTGTCGTATTTTGTTGATTGTAAACTTATAACGTTTGGCAAACCTAAGGTATAAATTTTGTGGATGGGTGTTATGTGCGTGCGATTGTTCAAAAATTGCGGAAGTTAAAGTTTTTCTGTTGCATGTTGGTTAGCTTGATCGTGCTCATGTTTCATTACAGGATAGCTTGCGACGTTTTAGTCTTGGCTGCAGCTTGGCAACATTCGCATCGTATGCGAACATGATGTGTACGACACACGTTGGTTGTTTAAAAGCTTCTGACTTGGTTTTAGAACTTCGTGTTGCGTATATGCTAGAGAACTTCTGTAATTGTGCCGTTAGATGTTGCGGCAAGCGAATAGCGTTCGAATGAAAGAGGGGATTTTTTCGAAGAACTCTGTGCTATGATGTTTTGCGTATGTTTTTTTTAGCTGGCGGATCTATTATCTTTTTTACCTCGTTATAGAATCTCCGATTGATTTTACTGTATCGGAGAAAACACTTCACTAGGATATATGGAGCTGTTCCACGTAGCTATTTTTGGAAGTAACCCTTGCATTGTTGTGTTCCAAACCTTGTCATTAGCTTGTGACGTAGTTCCACCCGCGCACGTGCTTTCTTGAGGTGATCCGGGATTACCGCAAGGTACAAAAACAGCTGGCCAGTCTGTCTTAACAAACTGATTTTTTCAGTTGTCGGTTTCGGTAAGTGGGTAACGCTGGCAATGGCGAAAAACGTAATATTGAAAAGTGGGACCATCGTAAACGGAGCGAGTCATGTGTCATGTCATGTGTGAATGTGCGGTGTCCCTTTCTTTATCAAGGGTGCAAGTGTCGCTCCAAAGTTTGTAATCCCTGGAAGATCATATGAGCATACGAAGCATGGACGAGGCAAAATGACAAACCTGGGTAGGAAATGAGCCAGTTTTTCGTATTTACATAGTTGCATGACATTAACCGTCTTTTTCAGACAATTTAGAACCATAATTGTGTAACTAACGTCATGTTAAGTTAGCGAATACGGCTGGCTCACTGCCCAACAACATCATGTCGATTGTTGCGAACCTCGCATTCATCTGGTCGTATAAACTAGTCCCGTTCCTTTGAGCGGAACAAAATCTTCCTTTTGAGTGGAACGGAAGAAACCTTCAGTTCCTTTGAGTAAAACTGATGGATCTGAAGTTGTTTTAGTCAACTGGAGTGATGGACTTGTTGAGCCTACTAAAACCCGTAAACATGCAGGGCTGTGGGGAATCGACTTCCTGCGTCCTAACCTTTACTTGAGCGTGTGAAATCACTAAGCACATACAGTAAATAACTCATTTTCATTTCCTGAATTTAACTTGACGAACATTTGGGACTATTGGCGATGTCGTGGAGGTTCTTTAACGAAATTTTGTTTGGACCATGGTTTACATAACGGGCTTTGCCTATAGTTCTTCTGAAATTGCAAGGTAATTGCGCAGTGGTTAATTCATCAAGTTCTCTGTATGCAGCCAGTTGCAGATATTTTGTGACGTATTTCACAATCGATCTCTCGACGCCGCCAGCTGCATTCGCATACCACGTTTATTTTTACCACGGTTTACATGTTCTTGAAGTGCTTTCGGTGCACATGCAAATTGCCTCTTGCTTGTTTTTGCTTTTTGACTCTTCGTCATGCTTTTATGCAACGCCTTTTGCTAGGAGAACACTTTGCCTTACCCATGCTGTCTATTGTCTAAGGCTGAACTGAGCTTGGGGCTCAGACATGAAATCCTGCAAGAAACACCCTTTCACCAAGGTATTGCTCTTCGTAGCGAATACAAACTGTTGCACAGGCGCACTATGCATGTAGTGTTTAGTGTTGTTTATTGAGGCTCTAAGCTGCGTTTGCTGCGTTATTTTTGCGGTGTATTGCACGTTCAGGGTGTTCTGGTCACTGTGCTTGAAAACGGGAAAAATGTTCTTTCACAGTCTCTTACAAAAATACTCTTCGATGTTAATGCTTTTTTGGCGTCTGTGGTAACTGCAGCTCGCCTTGTGTTACGCCCAACAAAAGACAGTTGTGCAGTTTCCAATTATTTTCGGAGAATTGGTGAACTAGCAAGTTTCTTTAAAACAAAGTGCGACTGAATTGAGTTGATATGCTACAAAGATACAGTTCATTGAAGTAAACAGTGAGATATCTGAGCTGGCTAGAGTTCAGCTTGGAAGTTCCGTTATGCCTGGGTTAATAATCGTAAAGTTATTATGATCGTTGCTAAAATCTAGAGGCTGTCTATGATGGTGATTGAGCTGCATCCGTCGATGATGGATTTTCAGCCTATCGTGCGTAAAGATATGTGGAGGCTTTGGACAGGTCGCACAACAAGCACAAGTTTCAAAAAGCTTTTGAATTCAATATTCTGCATGAGGTTCAGCGCTCTAGTAAATGCATTTTGTGTTTTGGACATTTAAGCGTATGTGGATGTTGTCAAAATTTAACTCATTGTTACGCAGAAGCTCGATATTGGCTTGTCATACTCAACTTCGAAAAACAACCCGTTTTTTGACGCCATGAGGTTCTTGCGTGTACTGAATTGAACAAAATTTTTGTTATCCCTACTGTTTGCAAAGTTAGATTTTTTTTACTTTTAATTCGAACGTATTATGATGAAAAATGTTACGACGTGCGGGTTGACCATGCACTGTAAAGATTTTATTCGAAACTCAACAAACAGTGAAGAAACCGTTCATTTGTTTTGCTTGTAATGGAAGCAGTATTGATCGACAGTTAAAATGCCTTATGTGTTAGCACGGGCTGGTTGCATTAAGCGAATGCAAAAATGAACCAACCTGTTGGTTACTGAGGCTTTCATCATAGTGGCCCACAGCTAATGTTAAATTGGTTGTTCGTAGATGATTTGTGTGTTAAGTCATGATATTGTAAGACTTTAGGTTAATGCTGTTGACCATGGGTGTTTTTATGGGAACTACACCGAAAATTTGCGTCAGCAAAATTGACAGCATGGTCGATGAAAAAATTTCAATCTGCATCACAGGTTAGTGTTACGAGAAATTGACACGCAGCGTTTTTGCTGTCTTGTGCTCATAAGTGTGTGATGTGAACTAGATACCAAACCTTTTTACCCCATCTCAGATAACTGCTGATTAATTGAAACATGATATGTACTATTTTTAAGCGATGTTTCTATCACAATTAGCAAAGTTATTTTTTTTAAACCTTTGCGTCACGAAAGTTCAAAGTGTGCACAAGTTTCGTGCGGAGATAGTTAAACACATTGCAGGTCTTTTTCGTCGGTATTGTTTGTGTGAAACCTTTGCGTTTTCAATTTCGTTTTATGTGCAGTTTTTCATGAAGAAAGGTAGCATTCCACTGTCATGCCACAAGTACTACGAATTGATTGCACTCCTACTACAAAATGTTTTGCAGGTTTGCAGAAAAACAAACCTTACACCCTTTACTCATACACAACTATTGACTCTGGGAACTTATTTGAAAGTTTGGTGTGCTATGATTCGGACGGCGTAGGTAAATAACTGTATGGCGATAATCTTGCTGCTGATATTTGAACTGTTTCATATTTTGGGCACCCACCTGAAAAGGCGGAATGAAATTCTAATATTTGTCGATGTTCAGATACCGTTGGTTGTGGCATGCGTCAAGTTCGCTGAATAGCGCGCTGCTACGTTCTGCAGAATTATTTCGATTTTTGCAAACAGCCACTCTCCGCTAAAAAGTTTCAATCCCTCATGCTCAATCCAAAGCGGCGAAGCTGGGAAGTCACCAAAAGTAACTGAAAAACGCGCAAAATTTTTTGACTAAAGCTAACTGTTTGTTTATGAGACAGTGGCTCTCTTTACAGAACTTTCCGAAGATTTTAGTTCATGCCATTTGACAAATGTTATTTAACTTTTGCCGTAGGCCAGTTTGCGAACGTGATTTCAACAAAAAATCATAAATGTTGGTAGAGAAAAGCTCAAAGTGGCGAATTTGCGCTGTTATACTGTTATACCCTACCGCATTGATTTCCGGGCTATTCTGCATGGTATTAATTCTAAAACCATAGTAAAAGTAGTTAAATTCTAAGCGCAGCATTTGCAAAATAATATTGCAATATATATTGTAATATCCAAACACGTGTTGTACCTCTAGAAAGCCAAGTGTTACCAAGGAACATTGTCTGACAAAACGGTATCGAAAACCGGGTGCAGGTACTGTTGCCTGCCAAGTTAAGATGTGCAGCTCGCTTCCACTAAATTAATGATTTGTTGGAAAGTGCGCCGTTTGGTTCAAAACGTTTTTTTCGTGCTCATATAAAAATACAATACAATACAAGATTAGGCTGTTTTCTCAATATGTGAAGCGACTGTGACCTCGATCTGTGTATACCATTCCCAAAACTAACGACCAGTTTTCTTGTCGAAAGGTCGAATCGATCTGAACATCCAGCCAGCGCTTTCAGGCAGCTACACTGGGATCGAACCGATGGGTATTTTCTGGTCGATGAAATGCTCCAGTCGCAGCAAAGTACGTTCCAGACAGATCGTATGTGGTAAACTGTTGCCCAGGTCTTATTGTGTGGAACAGTGCCGCGGTTGTTCATATCGAAGTGTTTCAACCACGTTTTCGGTGATTTTGCTCGGGGCCGTTTGAAGCAGGCGTGTTTTTCGCAGTCGCCGCACGCACGATTTGCCAAGCTGCGCGTCACCACACCCTTGCTCTATACTTTGGAAGTATATTCATCCGTCGTCGAATCAGCTGATGAAATTGAAGCTTTAAAGGAATCTAAGGAACTTAAGCAGCGAAGGGTTGCATCAACTACCATTAATCGCTGGTACATGGCCCCTGGAACTCGAAGAATTCCATTAACGTTGGAGAAGGATGGAATCCTCGGCACGCTGTTTGTTCCCCCTGGCCAGGGGCCTTTTCCAGGTTCAAATAGTAGAATGCGCCGCTCGATTTGTCCGCATACGTTGTTTTATTATTTGATTTTTAAGTTTTGAATGTGGCTTCCTCTGGGAAGGAATAGCTTTTTGTGTGAAATGACAACTGCTAAGATTTCCCAAAGGTTTTTAAGCACTCGTTGGCTCGCTCTGTTTTTCAGGTATCTCTCGTCAATGATTTTAGTATCTCTCCTCGATGTTTTTCAAATTCTTTTTGCTGCTAACGCAAACGATAATGCTGCATTATCAATTGACCAAACAATTCTGCCGTTATGCGCAACGTTTTTTTGCATATCGTGACGTCTCACCCTGCTTGTGTGTCCACTAATCACCTCTGATGTTCTTATTTTGTTATTCTTTTGCTTTTCATAGACGTTATCTCTTCGCCTCTGCAGGCGTATCACAACTCCAGTTATTTAGATCAGCAGCTTTTATTGTCTATACATGAAATTATTTCATGCATTTGGTGACAGACCAATGCACGAGTCTTGGCGTCAGAGCGAAGGCATCGTTCAAACTGCACTCGCTTCAATTTTATCCGAAAGGTTCTTGATATCATTGAAAATCGACATTTTGCTTTTAACATCTTTGCTGTTAACCAGGTTTTAACTGTAGGAATTTTTCTTGCACACTGTTCAAGATGCTGATGTACATCACCTTGCCACATTCGGCAACTGCCCTTAATTTCTGGTGTACGAGACGTAACAACAAATAGTGGAGCTGCCAGAGTTTCTCTGTCGTTACTTTCGCCACGTGATGCAGTCAGGAAGCGAAATGCAATAAACGTTTTTGTTTTTTCAGCGGTCATCACAATGTTTGGGAGCCATCCTGGTACCATGGAGTACAAAGCCGCGTTGCTGGCCTCCCACGGTTTCGCTGCACTCGCTCTTGCATTCTTCGGCGCGCCAGGCCTGCCCAAGCTTTTCACATCATTCTCGACGGCGAGCGTATTGAAGATAGAGTATTTTGAAAAAGCGGTCGACTTGCTTCTTGCCCACAAGAATGTCGACGCTCAACTCGGTGTGGGATTGATAGTACTTTCCATGAGTTGCGCGATAGGCATGGCAATGGCAAAGTTTATTCCAGGAGTTAAATGCGTCGTGAGCATGAACGGTCCCACGCATTTAACGGCGCACGACCTGTGGTATCGTGGTCACGAGTTCCCGATTCTTAGCGATGAAATGAAAACCTGCGATGATTTGTGGGTCAGTGACCAGACTGACGTATACACGTGGAAGGGGCGTGTGAACTGTGCCGTATTTGAGAACTCCTATCTAATTAATGAGCCTTCAGCGTCCGATCGCCAGCTGGATTTCTACAACCAACACGATGTCGGCTTTATGCATGTGGTAGGCTTAGATGACGCGAATACCACATCGGAGCATTACGCCAATCGCTTCGAGCGTCTTTTGCATCTTTCTGGCCACCACAACTGGGCCGTTTTACGGTATCCTGGTGCTGGGCATTTGATTGAACCACCTTACAGCCCATTGAATAAGATTACCACAGTTGGCTCTTTGTTAGTTGAATGGGGAGGTCAAGTAATTCCGCACTGCCGGGCTCAGGAAGATGCATGGCAACAACAGATTGAATTTCTACGCAGCAATCTTCGCTCACATTCACGATCAAGACTTTGAAGTTGAACGGTTTCACGCAGTTCCAAAGGCCATCAGGTTGTCCGGCAAGTTCGGTTCTAATTAATTTGTGACGATGCGAGTTTGATCATTACTTCCACCTAGGGCTGAAGATGCGTAGTGTTATGTGAAATCGATTTCCTGTTAAAAAGTTTGGATTATGGGGGCTAGGTTCTTTCCACTACTCTCGTCATTTCACATGCAGCATCAACTTCATCAGCTTATGTTTACTGTAGCTGTTGATACGACTTCTTGGCACCAGAAAAATGCCGTCATAACTTTATGAAGAAAGTGCGAATCACCAAAACGTCACCAGATGAGCGTAGATCCTTTCAGAACTGCCTCATCTGTATTGAGTATCCTCTCAGGCTTTGTTTAGGTAGATATGTTTTGTTGAAGTCGTCGCAGTCACGTCTGTTGCGAATGAACAAAAGCATGCACATGATTGACACTATAGGGCGCTATTACATCACTGCTTACTCACAAACGAGAAATGGCAATTAAACTTGTGCTGCTGGGACAAAATTCACAAAACAGCTGCTTGTACAGTTCGTGCGGCAGGCTGCGAATGACCTAGCGCCATTTTCGCATCAACAGTTAACCTGGGTATGCCGCTCATTTGCTCAGTTGGTTGAGCACGTGCCAACAAAAGCTAGTTTCGATTCCCCGCCGGGCCATACCGAAGACTTGAAAAACGGTACTTGCGGTCTGTCCAGCCTCGTGCATTAAAATAAATTGATCGGGACAGAAACGGTATTGTTGTAGGAGTTGGTTATCATGCAGCTCAAGGTCTTTCGATTATTTTGATTGGAGAATTGATTTATACTCGTGCCGTGTCTGGCAATGAGAATGGTCGACACTGCTACCTCGTAAAAATTCGCTGGATATTTGTGTTTTGTTTTGCCTTCGTTGTCTTTTTCCAGACACTGGCCACCTACATGTTATGAAATGAAGGGCGCTTTTTCACATGTTTGTTAATAATTCTGCGTCATAATGTTTGACACTCGTGTCAGAAACCCAAACTAACGGTACATATTTCACGTGCGTATGCAAAAAAAATTTGTTTCTTATTACGCTTATTCTAGTTCAATATTTTTCTTATTATCTTTTGTTTTCTTAAATGTCCTGAACAAGGCTTAGGGGTGTTTTGACGGAAATTCTGGTGGCCCTGATTTGAAGCATTTTCAAACCTGATTTGGTGCGGGTTTTATAATAAACACAGTTGCGTTTCAGTTTGTCGGGTATGGTGTCGGTGAATAATTTTGATGAACTAGGAAGTTTCTTCAAATGCAGACGTTAGTTAAGGAGATGTCATATCGTTTCCTGTACGTGACGACTTCAAGTTTATGAAAAAAGTCATTAATTGCAAACTTGTCTAGTTGTTCCCAAGACTCAAAATTCTGGAAGTCGCAAAACCGGCTTGTTAATGTGTTTCAAATACCTCATGGCGCAAGTGAGAACCGACATACTGGTTGCACGTGAAAGAATCTGCAATCGTACATCACAGAGTATTTGTATTTAGTTTCACAAAGTGGATATGAATACCGGTACGTTAACGCTTCGATTGAAACTATTTGGTTACGATCTTGACTGTTGCGTTTACGCATTGTATGTGAGTCACTCACTGCTGTAATTCGACCAATGATTTGTTGTGCCGGCCTTGTTTTTGATTTGCTAATAACATTCAACCGGAAAAATGATGATTACATAGCAGTCGACTTGGCGTAACAAAGCTTCAACAGGTTTGATGCTAGAAAATAGAAATTATGGTTTCCTGTGCTGTACGTGTTCATTCAAATGCACGATTTGGTATGAATTTAATTTCGTGTTTTTTGCAATAACATCCAATTTCGTTGTTTCGGTTTCTTGCGGCTACCAAGTCCAGAGATGTTGCAGCTCAGATTAACGTCTCGGCACAGCTCTTGATTGCGTTTTGCATAGAGGTTAACTGACATCTGGCAGGCATGAAAATGTTAGTGGTGACGCGGCCTATTCATAAAAAACTGCTAATTGAACCTAAACCTTTCCACATCGGAGGTTTTAATTGCTCATCCCTATATACGTGTAGTCCAAGCGTGTTTTGGTTTTATTTTGAGGAAGTCAGTTCCTAAATTGTCTTTCCCACAAAAAAAAGGTTTGGGATGAACCCAACCATTTTGCTTGCTCACAGGCAGGCCGGGCTAGAGCGCAACATTTACGAGGCGCAGAATGAGAGAAATATTATTACAATTTCTAGTTCAAGTGGTAGTGTGACGTGTAACGGGGGAGTAAATATTGAAGCTTGCCTATAGGCACAGAACTGTCTTGGGCCGGCCCTGCTCACAGGGGTCGAACCGTTGTAGAACAATAGCAGTTCCTAATGTCTAAGCTATTGACAGAAGTGTAGTGCCGAGCAAGTATGTAAGACACCACGTAAAAATATATGCCTGTATTACAATCAGGTTGGCTGAAAAGTTTTACTTCAGAGAGCTTCACAAAGCTTAAAAGATTAAGTTGATGCTTTCAGTGCAACCATAAAAAGAAAGCAAGTAAATAGGCTACCATTTTCCTCTTGGAAGAATTGTGCTCGTGCTTTTATGTACAGCTTTTCCGCAATTAAAATAATAACTTGCTGGAATCAAGATTCAGTTTCTGCACGACATGGGTTCTTAACTGGGAGAAAATTATCCATGACGGTTAATGTCACTCGCAATGGGGCGACATTTATGAAGCCAAGTTAAGGAAACCATTTTGCGATCATTTAACAAAACTCAAAATTTTCTGCCATTTTGGAAAACAAGAACTTTAATACAAGTAACATCATATTAAACATAAAAAGCCAGCTGCTAGTGGTGAAAAGGCCTGTTGTTGCATTAAGAAGTAGGCCTAAATACAGTGACGTAACTATAGCCAGCTCGTATTTGGGGAGTTGTAGCAGTGGTATGACGATACGAGTTATGGCCAGCGGCTCATGATTAGTGACACTCCAGTTGCAATAAATTTCCTAGCTTATAAATCAATGTAACCTAGGGTAGGTAGGGGACGGTCGGGTTAGTTGACTCGGCAGCATAATTTACTCACCGCCAGTAGGCTATCTAACTAGCCATGAGTGAAATTGCAAAAATTATTCCTTTGTTAAGGCTAGCTAGCCTATATTTTATATTGGAAGGCATGTAAAGTTAACATGTCTTAGTGGAAGTGCTAAAAAATTATGCCAGAAAAAGTAGTTTGACTCGAAAAAGTAAAATTTGTTGGGGTTAGTTCGTAAGATTGTGTCTCTTCTTGGAGAGGTATGTATAAAGCAGTTGCCCATTTCTAGCAGGTTATAGCTCAAGTGTGACTGCACATTCCATATATATTTTGGTAGCTCTTTTATCAGCAAAAAATGGCTGGTAGAAATTTTTCTGATTGAAGGCACCGAAAGGTTAGTTGACTCAGTAAGTCGGTTAAACAAAACCTACTTCATGAATTAAAGGAGCAAGGCATTTTTTGTAAGAAATAATTACTGTTACATATACCTTTTTCATTTACAGTACTTTATTCGTAGAGTGAACAAATTGGTAAAATGTTTATTCAAAAGTCTGGGTCAAATCTAGAGTGCTACACAGAGGCGGATCCAGCCAGCAAGGTCAGTGGGGGCGATTTCAGTAATATTTGGTAGTCAAGTCTTATAACACCTTCGCTACTGTAAGAAAGATGAAGTTTTTTTCACAACACTGCTGTGACAAAAAATGGACGACAAGATGGCCTTTAATCGCGAATGTTGTTTACAGAATTGTACAAAATTATGGTGAATGAAGTTACTTTCGTAGGTTTTAGGGGGGCATCACTCCTTCTGGATCCGCTCCTGGTGCTAAACAGTGCCGGATTAAGGTAGTGCGGGTCCCAGGGGCGCAACCAGCTCTTCATTTTGGGGGGGCAATTTTCATGAACTTTTATTAGATGACGTCATCGTGTTTATTCAACCGTGATACAACTTTTTCGCGGTCATAGATATAGTTCTCTTCGCAACATTTCCGAAAATGAGAAATTTTTATTTCAATCAGTACCGTAACTAGGGGGATGCAAGCATGGGCGCAATTTTGTTGTAAAATGTGGGGGGACAACTTGGTGCGAAATCAATATAGTCATCGGGTCGATCCAGAAGTACAGTTTTATAAATACAGGTTCCCTATCTTGTTTTTTAGAGGTGTTTTGAAAGAAACTCTAATCACACTTTGTCCTTACAGATGATTTACAAAATAATATACTTAAATTTGTTACTGGACACGGTCTACATGTATATTTCAGCAACATGATCAGCATTCCAAACTTTTACACATAAAACGGGACCACATAAAACGGCATCTGCTCTTACAAGTAAAAGCCATGAACTTGGCAATAAGTACAATAATGTCAACATTCAAGATTAGCTGACAATTTAATGCTGATAAG
>JGI24021J15306_10004565_pt1 | contig 16151 bp, 7 predicted proteins | sample Ectturendosymbi1_FD_15306 | JGI IMG/M metagenome (IMG submission 15306) | reverse complement strand
TTTATCATTCGCACTCCGATTTTATGCTGCACCACCACAGATTTAGGGATTTTTTGGTACTGTTCTGGGGATTTTTGGAGTTGCATTTGTGAGAGCCCTGGATCTGATGCATCTGGACCGATCACAGTTTTTGGATCAGTGTGAGAACGTACCAAAATGCTGCAGGAGAAAGCGCTTTGGTGAGGTTGCAACCAGTGTTGCCACTTCTGATGCTTCAACATCAGATCTGATGTTTTGAGAGAAATTTCTGATGTCTGATGTTTTGGCAACGAATCTGATGTTGACTAAGATGTTGCTTCTTTTCAAATTTTCTATTCTTTTAGGATGAAAATGAGTTAGAATCATGCTTTTTAAGTTTCTTTCATCAATTTCTCACCCTGACCCTTGTCTCCTGTGTGTTTGGTAATCATTCCAAACTGAAGAAGCTCTCTTCATACCGTTGCCTTGGGAATAACACACACGTTGCGCATAGGATAAGTAACCAACTTTCCCATTTAATCATTAATGACGATACTTCCCTCTCTTTCGAATTCAACATGTTACATTGGTTATCACTTTGTTTGTTGGATATTGCAAATAGAAGCATTTTGCTTGTATTAAACTGTAATGTAAAATCTGAAGTTATCTGATGTTGAAAAACGCAACAATATCTGATGTTAACGCCACTGACCCCAGTGGTAACACAGGTTGCAACATGGAAGGTACTGCATGGATTGACAACGTTTTGATCATGCACTGTTGCCATTTTAGCTGAATTGTGGCTAAATCTAGCAGGATATTCTCACGCGTGGCTGTAAAATTTCAATCTAGCAGCTAGCTGTTTTTTTACCAGGATTTTAGAAACCGTTTGGCAGGTTTAATAGATACTGTTACAAATTATTCCTCACCCAAATTTACATGTTTCAACAGTTTTTCGAGATGAATGTATTTTGTCCGCAGACACGGGGTCCATACTACAAATACGTAATTTCTGTACAGATAAAAAGTAAAACGTACAGAACAGGACATTTTTATATGGCATTGGAGGCTGTGATTGACAGGAAGGATTTCAGATACTTACTTTGTAGCTAAGAAAGTTTTGCAGTGACGTTGGAGGCCGAACAACAGAGTTACAGACACATTCTTCACACTATGATGGTTTGCTAACCTGTAACACATGGTGCAACACTACTGCCGAGTAAGACGCTAATTCCTAAACTGGTCAAGGCCAAGTAAAGTACGAATGTGTGTCAGCTTATGCACAATCGCATGGAATTATTTTCAACTGCAGCAAAATGTTTGTATGACTTTTTTACAACGTTCTGTTTTGTCTGTTTTTATCAACCTGCATTAAGCAGGTGTGTGTTTATACTATGGACTTCGTGTCTGGTAAAAAACAAATAAAAATAAAATAAAAGGTTAAATAAGAGTGCAAAAAGCACAGTCACCCCATTACTGACACTAGGTCACGTAGGTGGTTGAAATGTAAAATCTGTTAAGTGTTAACAAATACAAATATCTGGGAATTATACTGGATGATGAGCTCTCAGATGACAAAGACATTAAGAAACAACTGTGATGTCAATTTTGTGCAGCAAATGTAGTTGAAAATGTACTTTATCATTCCTTTTATATGCCAGTCTATAATATTCTATACATCACAATTATGGTGTAATTTCAAAGAGTCATGCATGTAGAGATTGCGTGTGGCTTATAGTTTTTGATCAAGAACTCTATGACAACCTGCCCTAGATAATGAGTGTTAGTAGTCATCAGGTTCAATGTAACATTCCAACATTTGAAGCACTAGCAAGAAAAAACATGTACTTGTTTCTCGAAAGGTGTAGAAAGTCTAACAATGTATGGGAAAGGTTGTGTACTTTGATGTAGTCACATTGTTTATATTTGTTGCTATTCTTTGAACACTACAATGGCAATTTACTTTGTGACCGAGTGCTTGGAGATTGCAGTATTTGTTCATTTGAGAGTGTGTCAAGTCACAATGTATCTGTACTTTACCTTACCTTGAACAGTTTACAAATTAGTATCTTACTTGGCAGTAGTGTTGTACCAAGTGTTAAGGGTTAGTGAAAAGGCAGTGTCTATTTTGCTGCCAAGATGGCAGCAGCAAAGGGCTTGAAATGAAGTAAATGTAAGTAAAAGATAAGCCTACAACCTAACTCTAATGTAACGCTAAGCTAACACTAAGCTGACCTAACACTAAGCTATTAGCTAGCCCTAACCCTAACCTAATGCTAAGCGAACACTAACCTAACACTCAGGTAACGCTAACCTAACCCTAACCTAACAACACTAACCCCAAAATGTTACACCTAAGCGGAGCCTGAAAAAAATCAAAGAAAAAAAAGAAAACGAAAGTCGGTAAGGTGAGAGTCGAACCAAAAACCATTGGCATATCAGCCGTAACACCTAACCATCACACCACGAGCAGGACGGCGCTTTCCTGACAAAGTGACCTTTTTGTTGGGATTGCATCATGTCACGAGACCGAATCTATTGCTGGCACAATAGCTCCAGCCGATCTGTTGCCGCCAGAATATTGCCAGTAAAATAGACACTACCTAGTGAACAATAGGGTTGAGAATGTGTCTGTAACCCTGTGGCTCTGCCTCCATTGTTGTTACGAAACATTCTGTTAAGTAAGTGTCTGTATCACTGTAATTCAGCCTCCAATGCCATTGTAAAATGTTCTGTTTTGTATGTTTTCATCAACCTGTGTTGTATATAAAGTATTTGTTTGCACTATGGTCTTCATGTTTGCAAACAAAAATGCATTACAGTATTATTATTATTGTTATATTCTTTGTCTGTGCATGGTAACGCGTGGAGAAGCCTATAGATTTTCTTAACACCATTTTCCAATTTGGTGTTCAGTAAGAAATTGACCCTTGTGTGATAGGCAAGGTCTAGGTCAGCAGTTCTCAGTTTTTTTCACATTCTCCCTTGTAACCCCAAACACTGTCAACTCTACCCCAACCAAGATCACAAAAATGATAATTGCAAAAATTTTACGCTACTCACTGCGAAGAAACAATAGATGATTATATGAACGAAACAGACATTTTTGTAACGTCACTGCAGTTTAAGCAGCTTGTACTTGTGTCTGTAGGCATTCTCTTCTCGCTGTGCAAGTTTTGTTACGTGTTGAATAAACAAATAATACAAACAAGGTTTTTTCATCCACAGCTTTTCTTCCCTTTTTGAGCCAAGTGGCTGCTCTCAGTGGATATCTGTCATGATAATATGAATTGATTGTTATTGTTTTAGATGCATGTAATTCGCTCAATAACTAACCATATTTTGTTTTTCATGTGCCCAAAACTTATTGGATTACTTTTTACTGTTGAAGATTTTGTAATCTGTTTCTAGCTTTGTTTCCTCAACCTCATTCGCATATTCTTCATGCCTTGCACTGCAGTCCAAACAAAAGATTGGAAAATGAAACACTGCACCCCAAAGTCAGAAGAAGCAAATGAATGGGGACGGACTGTTGCAAACATGAACAAAAATAGATTATCACAGAAGTAAACATGATAGTCACAAGTAACAGATTACGAAAGTAGCAGAGTACTGCATTGCAGTACATACTTATGACTATGGCAGACCATAAAGGTCTATGGGTAACTGTTGCTTTTCCATGATCTGTATTGATAAAAATTGTTTTTCGCATCTGATATGTACCTCCGATCTATAATAATGTCGTGGCTGCTGCATGACTTTATGCTTTTACCCAATGAGCTCCATTGCTACCTGCATGGTTTTTTAAGACCTTGCTGACTGCAAAGCTATTTTGAGAGACTGCAACTATTTTATCTGAATACTGAGGTGGCTGTTAAGTGAAGTTTTTGTGTGTTTTGATGGTGTTAGTAAAGTGAGTTCCTACTGTATTTTGAGAGACCATTGGAAAATTTAGAGAAACTGTTTCAATCTCTCAAAAAAATCCTAGTCACTAAGGGCAGATCTAGCATGGCAAAAGGGGGTCTGGATTGAAATCAGCTTTTGGTAATATTGATCAGTATGAAAACAGATATTCTGCAGGTGTGTGAAGACCCAATCAAACTTGCTTAGTAGCCTAGTGCAACTGGCTATTTAGAGTGGTACCAGTAGAGCTCGTCTGATGAGGCTTTTTTGGGCTGATAGTGATGTTTTTCATTTTCCATTGCTGATGACCAAGGCCAATGCTGATATTTTTGCATTGCTCAAACCACAGTTGTAAGATATTACAGTGCATGTTTTTTTCTTCAGTATGTAGGCCACATAAAAAATGGAATAACTGCATAAGTTTCAAAAGCAGATTGCAAAGAGTTAGGAACATAAATTACAAATAAGCAATAAAATATACCAATGACATTATGACATGAGCATGAGTGCAAAAGCAATTATGAAGATGACATTGCATAATGCGTGACTCATTATATACTTATGTTAAGTGTGAGACTTCTTCTTGCTCTTGAGAAACACACAACGTCATCAACTGTTTCTTCTAAAAAGGTTGTTTACAAAATACAACATGTGACAAGTATTTAGTTCAGATAAATTTGACGTCAATTTCTGAGGCTAGCTGTCAGTGTCACACCTTTCAATATGAGAAATTCATCGTAAAAATATAGCTGCAATGGAAATGAACCTTGACTTGGAGTGACACTAAAGTAAGTGTAAATCTTATTTAACTTTAACAACCAAGTAGGTGTAAACAGCAGATAAAATTTAGGCCTAAAATGCAAAACCAAATGATCAGGATTTGAGACTGTGTGTTCTTGCCATGAAACGAACTATTACAAACAGCTTTGCGTGTGTCTGGCAGGGTACAAGCTTTGGAAAACCTTGCTTGCCTTAGAGCTGGCAGAGTAGGAGGTTCCAAACCATGTACCTTTGACATAATTCAAATTAGATTGTTCAAAAATGTAGATTGTTTCATGTCATTCTGCAAGCACTATTTAGACAAGGCAGGGACATGGTTGTTTCATAATAATACCATACAATGCTAGAAGGAAAATGCCATTGCTTGTTCCAAACCACCCGCATTAGAGAACTACAGTGGCAGCGTTTGATATTTGATTGGCCTTAATGCTGAATTCTTACAGGACAAGGAGGTCTGTCATGACAGCCAAACAGCCCGCCTGGATGTGCACCTGCTGGTCACCTACTTCTCTCACCTGTGTGCATGACGCGCTTATTCATCTGTATATCCTTCAACTCTTCATGCATTGCTTGCCCACCGTCATCTGTGATATCAAATTTAATGTTTTGTATATGTACGATTCAACATATTTGTACCTTTGCATCCTTTTGCTACTTTTGATCATAATGACATGAGTACACAAGAAAAAATTCAATATACTGGTTTCATAAAATATCAGATTGTGTGATTAACAGAAGAGTTTCAAACATGCTGCAATTCAGTGATTACCCTTGAGCAAACAAGATTCAGGGAATTTTTTTTGTTGTTTGTATAGGTGTCAGTCACTAATTGTTGTGAGTTGTAATGGTTTGAAGTTATTTTGGCAGGTTTCAAGCAAAACATGTTATCAGCTTTGTAATTTGAATAAAAAAAAATCTAGCATGTTGGTCAAAGCAATACCTTGTTATTTTTTTTGCCACATGAGCATTTTCAAGCATTTTTATGAACTTGTTACAGTGTTTAGATCATTATTGTAATATAAATCCATACCTTGATTCTGCAGAGATTCTTCTTGGTCTGGAAAAGTTTTGTTTTGCACTAAAAAATAAATAAACGAAGCAGATTGGTAAAACGAGGTCTTTAATATTTGCAAAATTGGTGGTCCAAATGAAGCAGCTTCAGCCCGCTTTATTTTTGTACAATGGACAGGAAATTTGACATGTTTTCTCTGCTAAAACTTCAATGATATTTTGAAGATAGGCACGCCCATGAAATCCTTTTACACTTGGCACCAACTGTTTTTTTTCACATATATTTATTGGTTATTTGTCACATTATATTATTAATGTAAAATGTTCTGTAACAGCATTCACTGGTATATATTTTTGGACAATATGACTGAATTGACTTCACTTTTTTCAGTCCACGATTGAAAAAACCTTGGTTAAAAGTTTTCAACTCAATGATTAATTCATTGCATGTACATTTCTTATCAAATTTTTACTAGATAGGTTGCTTGAAAATATTTGCATTTTTTTGTCAACAGCATTTTCAATTAACCACAAGTATTTTGCAATATTTTCAGCATTGCGTTGAGTTGAGTTTATTTGGCGATAATTAATATTCAGCTAGAAAAAAACAACAAATTAGTGCACGGACGCCAGGGCATTGAAGGAACCGGAAGGTTATCGAGTCGATGCCCCTCAGCAGTTAAATTCTAGAACATGTGCTATACATCAAATGCCTTACTTATATTTTCACACTGGCACTGAAATTTTCACAATGATTTTAAAAATGATTATCTCTGATGCAACCTCTTTTCAAAGTTATGCTAAAATTGACCATGACAAAATTGACTTGTAGATGAACTATTGGCAAATCATTCTCGACTTTTGAATAAAGTTTGTCTCGCTGGTCTACCACATATATATGTTCATTAGTTCATTAAGCCATACGTTTTGCAGCCAATGCTGCATGCTGATGTGTTAGCTCAACTTCCCATTTGGTTTACAAAAGCAAGCTATGAAAGTCAGTCAGATATTTTTGAAACCTCAAGCAGGGAACGCAAGTGCTAGCAAAATTATTTCTAGACAAGGATACTAGGCAGATGAGGGTTATACTGTATATATAGTTTCATGAATTTTTGACTGACCTTTCATAGCTAAGGATAATACTAAGCTGATAAGTGTCTAACTGAATAAGACAACAAATTACAACAGTAGCAATGAGCTTAATTGTGTAAAAGATTTATTTGAAATAGTCAATCTATATTACTTGTGTAGTTGGTTTAACCCTTTAGGTTCTGCAGTTCCTTCTTTGGTTGCCTAATTTATTATTAAATATGAAGTTGGTGTTTATGCATACTTGAGAATGCAGTGAGAAGAAGCATGTTAGAAGATATTGAAATTAAAAAGCTTGTTGGCCAAAGCATCATCATGTTTCATTGTTTGCTTTGTATAGTAAAACAAACTAAAAACATTGCCTGTGCTTTTCTCAGTTCCATTCCTTTAGTTTGTGATATAATCAGATGATGTGATGAAGGTTTGAACTTTCTGTAGCAAGTTAAACTTGTGGGTAATGAGTACAGTTTCTTGAATTCATCATTGAGTCATCTTCAAACAAGCCAAAATATTTTTTGTTCACTGCTTCATAACTTGCCATGTGACACGTTGTGACATTGAAAAACATGTGACATGACAACTTGTCAACAAAAATGGCGTTAGCTAGGTCAGTTCTGGTATATATGATGCAAAATGTCAACAGGGAAACAACAATGAAGTAAGTGATAAGTTTTATGTTGAGCATTCAGAAGCAGCATTTGTTGTTATGAAAGCAAAATTGTTCAAAACAATTTTCTTGGTTAGATTTTGCTAGCAATGAAGTAACTTGCTCTCAAAACATCCAATAGGATTTCAATAAGTTAAGTTATTTTGTGCATTATTGTTTCTAATATACTTGGGCGCATAAAATTGAGTTGATTGACTTTGTCAAAACAAAAACAGCCTGCAAATATGAATACTGTTTTGAAGGCTGTGTTAGTTTTGATGAAGTTTCTTATACAACTTTACTAGAACGTCAAGTTTTGCTTTCTTAAATGATATGCTACATTTATTGATGAAATAAGATGTCTTCTTTAACACCTTCAGAGCTGGTCTAAATCAAGCAGTTCGCGCCAAAATGCCGGATCACGCGTGGTTCACATGAGCATAACTCCGGTGCCATAAGTGCTAGAGAGCTGTTGAAATGCTCAAAAGACTCGGCAAGTCATGTAGTTTGCAATGAAAAAAATTTTTTGGTTGGTATTGCACCCCCATTCCAAAATATTACATAAGCGCTCAGCCACTACCTGCATCTCTACAAGATTTTCAAATAACAACCAACAAGATAAAACTTTATTTCACATTCTTAACTCTTTGGCGTCCACTAGGATTCAGGGATTTTCGGAAAAAAAACACCTGAACGCACGTGGCTTTGCGCGGGAATTTTTCCGGTATGCTCTACAGACCCGGTAAAAGTCTCAAAAGATGCGGCAAGTCTTCTAGTCTGCACTCGAAAAAAAAATTTTTGCTTGGGGAGTGCGGGTTTTTTGGGTGTGACATCATAAGTGGAGGACTTTTAGGCCACCTTGACCCACTTTGCCTGGCCCGGGCGCCAACCGTTAGGTGGTAGTATTTCGCTCAAGTTTTTACTGGAAACTAGGCCACAATCCGAGTCTTTTGATACTTTGGATGACCTTCTGGGGTTTCGGGTTCAAATGTTGTGATGTAAGTTAGTAAAAATATCTGACTAACTAACTAATTAGATAATTAATTAATTTGTTTATTTTAGATCATAACTTTTGAACCAGAAATGCTACAAAGTCGATCAAAAGCTCAAACGACTCGGACTCAAACCTAGTTTCCAATGAAAACTTCATCGAAACACTTTAGCCTAGCGGTTGGGCCTTAGGCCTGGCAACATGAGCCAAAATGAACCTAAAACTACTTCACTTGTGATGTCAGTTACAAAAAATCTGCACCCCCCAACAAAAAAATTTTTTTTGAGTGCAATCTACTAGACTGGCTGATCCGTTTGATCCCTTGAACAGCTCATTAGCGCCATCTACGGAGGAGCTAGGGCGTTGGTAAGGCAACCGAAAACTACTGTTTTTTAGGCCGAAATCCAAGTACGAATATATCGTAGACCGGTTGTCAAAGTGTTAAAGGAAACCAACAGCATATATGCTAATCAATGGACGATGGAACTTTCATTTGTGCAACTTGTCTTTAAATTCCTGGTGACATGTTTGTGAGAGCTAATCTCATGTCATCTTCAATGTCCAGTCTATTTCTTGACTTCGTTTCCGTGTGGACAAGGGTTAACATCCAGTCTCACAGAGGTAGATAGAAATGTATGGAAGTAGCCAACAGAAGGTGAGCATAGTTAGGTTTGGGTATGATTGCATCAGGGGTTTTTCAGCGAAAAAGCTACGTGCTGAAGAATCACTTTGCCGTTCCAAAAACGCCTCTTGCAATTTGACAGGGAGACTCTCAATAGAAAAATTACCTAAAACCTACAACAGAGAAAGCGTTTCCTAAAACAGCTTCCTTGTTCCTGTTGAATTCAGGGAAGTATTGTTGCACATCTTTTACAGTGGTTTTAGGATGCTGAGAAATTTCATCTTTTGGCAACTGATCTGGTCCACATTCAAATTCACTGATACATTTTTTCAAACATGGAAACATTCCCCAGGTCTACTTTTCTGTGCCAGCTGTGCAGTTCGCATGTGAAAGTATAATCTTGAAATTTGGGAATGTGAGCCTCCTTTCCTTGCAGTTTCATACTAAGCATAAATGTACCCATGTTTTGGTTTTGCTGATGTAACACACAATGATGCGCAGTTATAAAAATTGGAGCCTTCAGCAAACCATTGAGGCTATTGTTCACAACCATACAACTACTCTGCGGTTCACATAGGGGTTGTAAACCATTGCACTAAGGTCAACTCAGCCACTATATAGTTGAATTATATACATGCGTGTTGAAACATGCAACAAAATGTAGACCATAGTTTTCACAATAACAACACTTCCTGGGACATTTATCACAGGTAGTTTTGCATTTTGAAATAGGATAAAATTATCTTTCACCCTTTTTTAAATAGATGAAATTTTTTGATTTCGTTCTCTTTTAAATGTGTCAAAACTCTAAAAATATCTTTCCTCTTCTAAATAAGTAAAAAATATATGAAAACATATTTCAAGTATATGAATCTATGTTCCTCATTGTAGCAGACAATGTGAGGCACAACACAGTCATGCCAGTAACTTATCAAATCTTGTCTGATATGGCTTCAAACAACCAATGATTGTGTTCACATCTGTGGCTAATTGTTTAACATTTAAACAGATACTTCGACACTTTGAGAGCTGGTCTACAGTTATATCGTACCTAGATTTCCACCTAAAACCAGCAGTTTTCGGTTGCAATACCAACGCCATAACTCCTCCGTCAATTGCGCTAGAAAGCAGTTCAAGGGCTTAAACGGATCGGCCAGTCTTTTCGTCTGCACTCGAGAAAAAATTTTTTGGTTGGGGGTTGTGGATTTTTTGTGAGTAATGTCATAAGTGAATTAGTTTTTAGGCCATTTTGGCTCATGTTACCTGGCCTAGGCCCCAACCGCTAGGCCAAAGTATTTTGCTGAAGTTTTCATTGGAAACTAGGCTCGAGTCCAAGTCTTTTGAGTCTTTGATCGACTTTCTAACGTTTCTGGTTCAAAAGTTATGATCTGAAATAAATTAATTAATTAGCTAATTAGTCAAATGTTTTTATTACTTTCGATCATAACTATTCAACCTGAAACCCCAGCAGGTCATCCAAAGTATCAATAGACTCAGACTGTAGCCTGGTTTCCAATAAAATTTCAGCGAAATACTACCATCTAGTGGTTTGAGCCCAGGGCCAGGTGAAGTGGGCCAAGGTGGCCTAAACGTCCTCCACTTATGATGTCACTCACGGAAAATCCGCACCCCCAACCAAAAAATTTTTTTCAAGTGCAAACTGCAAGACTTGCTGCATCTTTTGAGCTTTTGACTGGGTCGGTAGCCCTTACTGGACGGGAGAAATTCCCGCGCAAAGCCACGTGCGATTTGGTGTTTTTTTCACAGAATTCCCTGAAAGCAGCCGGACGCCAAAGTGTTAAACCGAAATTTGGTGTAACATATGATTGTTGTTGTGCTGCTTGTTTTGGATACTGTAGCAAAGCTTTGCATCACAGGTTGCACTAAATCATTGGGATAAAGATATTTCTGACAATGTTTTGACTAATGTGACTTATTTTGAAATGTCATGTTAGAAATTCTCAGTCAAGGAGTTTGTGACTTTTCATGAAAAAAATAGGCAACTTTTGAAACAAAACAACTGGCAGAGGATACCTCAGCTTCAATTTCCCTGGGGTATTAAATATATGCTAAGTTTGAGAAAACCACAGTTTGTTAAAATTGCACATTAGAAAATCTTGAACACTACCAGAATGCTTTTCAAATGCCACAACATTGAAAAGCTCAAATAATTCTGGACGTGGATTTTTACTCAATTGGCAGCATGTTACATTTATTTTGTTGCTTTGATTTTCATCGTAGCAAAGGGTTGATTGCAGCAGGACATATCCCATGTCTATTTTGAGTTCAAACGCATCATTTCTAATTATTTAGTGTCTCTTTGGCCAACCTGCTAGGTCTGTATTGGCCTTGGGTTCAGTCGATGCTATAAACCTTTTATGTGTAGGGTAATGTGTGCTTTGTAATTTAAGTAAAAGCTGTGAATATCAGAGATCAGTTGCTGTTATTATCAGATGTAGATCAAAACAACTTCTAGATGCAGTCATTTGGTTTTCCACTGTGTTTTTTATATAATTTTGAGCCTGTTGCTCATTAGTGACCATTAACAGTGAATCTTCCCTTCTGTGGTTTCTGCTTTATGAAATTAATTCTTGCTGCATGATGTGTCGTCTCTGCTTGCTATTTATGGGTATGAGAAATTGGTTCATTCTAACACATTTGACCTTAGCACAAATCTAACTTGGCAACAATGTAGTGTTGAATAAGTATAATATGGTTTGTCGTGTTGTCAAATAACAATTCAAAACAAAGGGAATATTGGCCATGGCCACAAACTCAATAAGTTATTGCCTGAAACAATGATAACATGTATTTACAATTGGCAATATATTCATCAAGAAAAATATTTAAATGCAAGTCCTGCTCCAGTTACAGTTGAAAGCAAAATTTAATTGCAGCATTAATGATTTACTTCATTTTGCACAATTAGTATAACTTTTTTCTTGCTTTTGTCACTCCAAGGTCCATTGGTTATTTCTGGAAATGGCATTCCTTTACCTATTTGTATATCTGTTTCTCTGAGATCCACCTGGTTGCTCTTAATTTGTTATGTCATAACCTCTGCTTTGTTCAGAATATTTACATTTTTGGTAAGAGCTATTTCTTTTCCTGGTGCATAATGATGTCAACTCAACAATTTTAGTTTTGGATACTTGGCTTGCATTATGCATGCTTTGTTTGCTATATTTGACTGATTGTAAGCCGTATGAAATGCTGTCAAAAATTTACATAAGCTGCAGTTGAACATAGGATAGCCTAATTAGCTTTTGTGATAACCTTCCTATGGCAATATACCAAATGGACAATATGAATCTGCACAGGTTTATGTAAGCTGAATACATGTGCAAGCTCGGTTGGTCGAACACCTCATTTAAATGTCTTGGCCTATTTGCCACACAGGCAGAGAAAAGGTGAAAGGGAGTTTGTTTGATAAATGTACCAAAAGGAAGGTGGAACATCAGATGAAGTATCAGTAAAAATTCTAAGCCATTCTTGGCTGCAAGCTACACAAAATGATGAAAAAACAACATAAGCTACAGCCTACATTTGGTAAAATGCGATGTGTGTTTTTCTGTTTGTGTACATTACACTGTATTTATAATTTCATGCATATGGGCTAGAACTGACAGGTGTCTGGAGCTGCAATACCTAAATGGTACGGAGTCTACCTATCAATTAATAGGGTTGCCAATTGTGGGTGATCCGCAACTACTGTACTGATTGACTCACATTAAGACTCTTACTGTAACTTTGCGTGTGTTTTGAAGGAACTACCACCTGTGGTGTATATCTGTGACACACTTTTACGTGCCAGTAATGTGTTGCTCTGTAGAATGTAGCTGCCTTTTAGTGCAGAACAACCACCAACAGAGCTTCTTACATCAGTTAGAAACAAAATAATGCATTTTGCATAATTACACATGCAGCCATTGCTTTGTCTATTAATGTGCTTGCAACGAATTAATATCTTAAAAGTACCTCTTGTGGGATACAATTTTGGTTTCTCATAGTTGATGCAAATCCTTTCAGTAAAAACACTAGTTGTAGAAAGTATTCCCTAGCCTGGATCAAACAGGCAAATAAGCATTTTAATGATGTAATGTACTCAGGAATTTTTATTATTAGTAATATGTTCTTGTAATTTGGTTTGTAATGCCTTCAATTCTGTTTAGAAAAACATGCAAGAAGTAGTGGCTAACATTGATCACATAAAGTTTGATATTGAATATGCAATTGAACAGCAGCTAGGAGTGCAACCTCTGCCATTCACGGGCATGGACAGTAAGTTGTATGAAATAGTATCATGTTTACTAAAATGCATACTTTTTGTTCAGAACAAGCCACTGGTCTGAATGTGTAAATGCAATTCATATATGCTATGCACTTCGCACCATAATGCTGCTGAAGTTGATGAATATTTCAAATTGAGTGAATAATACTTGTGCAATAAACATATCTGATGAAGGGTATTTTATTCCCTGGTACTTAGTATAGATCATTTTTGAAAATCCAAGCATTTTATGAAGTTTAAAGCAAGTTTGTTCTATGTGATGCCAGGCATTTTGTTGTACATTGATCTTTTGTTTTACAGATTTAAAAATTAATGGTAGTCACACAAACTATTATGCCTAGCGTTAGTGAATATTAGAATGACTTTCTGATTGAGAAACCTACTACGGCAATCTTTAAATATGGGTATCGATATGATGGACTTGCTAGTAAAGTAGATAATTCAATTTTTGACCATAAGCTTAGGCTAAATAGCTTGCAATATATTTGTGCAGAACTTTTTTTAAGGCGTTTTAGGGACCCGATTCGGGTCCCTCGAATCAGAGAAAATTATCATCGAGTTCCTAGAATCAGAAAAAATCGGGTCCCTAAAATCAAGGAAATCGGGTCCCTACACGTCCGCATCAGGTACCTAACATTTTCCTGAAAAAAACTGTATTTGTGGATAAAAAGTTGGTACAAAGACCACAATAATGAATGTTTGCTGTACTAACACAGAGGTTTGGACTAAACTGTATTATCACAAGACAGTGCATGCTAGTAAATCCTAATATAAACTATTTCCAATTTCAAACTCAAATACGCTTGCTGATAATAATGTGCATTTGAGACTATCACCAAGTGAACCTGTAAGCATTTGTGGTTCCTTTAAGTTGCCATATGATTTATTTGTGGGGCAACTAGGTGTGTCAACAAGTGATGGTGATAGAGGCGTGGCCTTATTTGTAAAGAAGTTTATAGAAATTTAGACTCATTGATAATTTTTAATTATTTAGCATGCTGGACTAAATTATCTGAGGTTTTCCAGCTATGGCTAGTGAGGCAAATATTAATATAAACTATTGACTGTGTCATAGCTTTATCTAGTAGCACCTTTATTCTGCAGTTGAGTTTTTTAAAGTTTAGGTCAATGGTCACAAATAAACATGAGACAAACCAGAGATGTCAAACTTGCAAGTTACTTTGGTCAGCAGTGTTGGGTAAAACTTGTGTGAAAGCAAATTAAACTATGACATGTAACAACGTTCTCAACAATCAACAAAACTTCTATTTTTGTTTGAAATCATGTACCTTTGAAATGATTTTGCATGACTTACAATTGCACTATAAAACTACATATGTTTTTGCGCCTTGGTTGTTATTTTTTGGTTTTAGAGCCATTCCAGGAGCGTAATCAACCCAACACCCAGGCATCTGGCCTTGCAGCAGTGTTGAATAAGCTTTGCATTTCAAATTTCTTCCTTTCTTTTTTGTTTTGATTGTGAATCACCTTAAGTTGTTCCTGTTTGTGATTTGTAGAGTCTGGGGCATCCGTGTGCACATTCTTCAAAATGAACATTTGTCAGCGAGGGCCAAACTGCCCGTTCCGTCACGTGCTTGGCGACAAACCAGTTGTTTGCAAACACTGGCTTCGCGGCCTGTGCAAGAAAGGCGACCAATGCGAGTTCCTTCACGAATATGACATGAGCAAGATGCCGGAATGCTACTTCTATGCTCGTTTCGGTATGTCGGAATAGCGTGGGAAATAGGTGGTTAAATTAAATTTGTGTGAAAGTATCGATGTGCGACAGGCAACAGTTTTGCACTAAACGTTCAAGAATAACCAAAGCGGCGCAAGCGAGACTTACAGGGCTTAAACTTCCATTTCTTCTGGAGCTACTTTGGAGCGCTTTAGATCGCTTCCCCCTTTTCCGATTTAATTGAAGCCATGACAGTAGCTTCAAGGCTGTTTTTTCGGTCGTAGAGCGAAATGATTTTGAAATGACCGAAAAAAATTAGGTCAGTTCGGTCAGAATGTCTGAAAATATTGGCTAAAAACACTGTTACGACGAGTTTTAATACAACTGTGAGACTAATGACCGAAATGTTTCAGCGAAAGAAAAAACAGCTTCAAGGTGTTAATTTTGAAGTTTTGCTGAAGCTTTCACTAACGTCTGTGTGAGGTAGATTTCTTTCTTGCCTCTTTTGGCCTTCTAGCAGGGTTACTGTGTTTTCTAATAACTGAAGTGTATGCAGGATAATTCAGATCTGAGAAACGAGATGGTCTTTTCCTATCAGAGCTTTCATTTCCCGCGCTTATTTTTGTATTTTTTTTGTAAAAAAAAATGTATTTTTTGATGGAGATTTTTTGTTTTGTGTTAGCTAATGCATTTGAGCGTTTGATAGCAACAGCTGTTAGTTGTCAAAAGTCCAAACTTTAAAGTGTTGCAGAGTATTGGAATGAAATATGTCCGTCTATTTTCGTCAAAACAGGGAGATGCGACAACAAAGACTGCCAGTACCAGCACATCGACCCCGCCGACAAAATCAAAGACTGTCCTTGGTATGATCGCGGCTTTTGTAGACACGGTAAGTGTGTTTTCTTCGTGAACCGCCAGTGACCACCAGACCATGACGTGACGGCCGTGGTCGTCACGCTGATAAAACCCAGTCAAGCATGACGGTACAGCTCACTGACCGAGGTCGTGCTCAGACATTCACAAAGCGGATATTTTTTGACCAAGGGTCACAAACACGCTGGCCAAGGCCCGCGAGGGCGTTTTTTTGCGGCCCGTGATGCTTTCTAAGAATTTTCAAATAATTGACATTCATGTTATTTAGACTACTCACCCGTATTTTAAAAGTGCTCGGCCAGCGAGGAA
>JGI24021J15306_10004563_pt1 | contig 16156 bp, 10 predicted proteins | sample Ectturendosymbi1_FD_15306 | JGI IMG/M metagenome (IMG submission 15306) | reverse complement strand
TGCCCGGAGTCGGAGTCGTTAAAATTTTCTACGACTCCGACTCCTCAGGTTGAAAATCCTTCCGACTCCGACTCCTCGACTCCGACTCCACAGCCCTGGTTTGAACTCATTAATACGACCTAGAGAAAATACATTTGTCTGCAAAGGGAACAACAATCTTCACGTTGTATGTGCTTTGAGATCAAATGCGTTGCATGCGTACCTTTTCTGTATTTCCGCAGTTGATCTCTGAACCAATCAAAAATGCTCAGGTCCTGTTCCGGCTGGTCACCTGCCATGGACTTTTTGTCTGCTATCACCTCTAACTGCGATGGATCTATAGAAAGGAAGCTAGTAGCTGGAACCTGCGGCTGCTTTTTCGCCCATAGAGGTATTAGCGCCAGCACCAGCGCAGACAAAATCATGCAAGAGCCAGTGAAGTAGAAAGCGCATTTGTAGTTTCCGAAGTGTTCCCGTATTGCTCCTGGAACGAACATTGCACTTCAGGCAGAAATGCTCGAGCTGATTCAAACACATAAAATTAGCAAATGGAAACTTTACGTTTTTGCCATGACTCACCTCTGAAGTCGTTATTTTATTTTGTGGTCATGGACGTCGGAAAGGGGGCAGAGAGGCCTTGGCCCCTTCTGGGTTTCGAAACTTGACATTTTCCTATACCATTTTTAGCAAAAAAAGATTGTTTTCTTAGTTTTGAGAGCGAAAAACAAAATTTCACCACTTTTGTCCCCCCTCTGAAAAAATCTTTGTGGCTTCCTCCGATAAAATCCACTATTGGCTTCTCCCTGGAAAAAAACCTTCCGACGACCATGTTTGCAGTGTAGTCGTGAAGAACGAGGTGGAACATCAAACCACATTTTGATGGTGAGTGACGTTCCGCTGTTATTTTAGGATGGCACCAAAATTATGACTCTCTTGCTGCCGTTTTTTTTGTGAAATTTTTCAATAGAAACAATTCTTCAACTATCGCCACAAGCATATCTCGTATTTTTCTCATTAAGCTGGGTTTACACGTAACTTTCGTTACGCGCGGAAACGAAGCGGCTGCGGTAGATGCCCCGTTTGCCAGTTTACACTGCACGCAAGAGAAGCGCATTACTCATGAATGACGATTGCTGTTGCCTGGGCAACATCATCTCGCGGGAGTTCAGCCGCTTGAGCTGTTGCAGGTTTTCAGCAAGGCCGTTTGAGATAGACGTCATTGCGGGCAGTGCTACTAACTTTGATAACTGACATTAAGGTTGTCTTTCATTGAAACTTCATATGGTTTGCTGTAAGTAAATAGTAGGCTCTTTGCCTATTTACTAACAACTGAGTGTTTACATGCAGGGTGGATGCATACACCAGACTCTACTTTAGTAAGCTGTTACACAAGAGTTAGCAAAGTGAAGTTAAGATTTTTTTAAGGACAAGAGGCTGGTTGGGTTCGACGCCATTTGAATGTTGAAATTATCCTAGGCTCACTTGGTTAATTCCCTGATTAGCTTTGTAATGATAAGTTGTTAATGCTACTGATAGTTTCATAACGAAACAATTTTTAGGTTGGCCAAAATTGAAACTTTCTTGTCTTAGATTGAGGAAAAGCAAGTGATATGTGGAAGTAAATGTGTAAGGATTAAGTATAATTTGCAGGTACCCATTACATAATATGCATGAAGACAAGTTAAGTCATGAAACATCCCTAAATAGTAGAATAGTTACTGCTCATGAGTGGCCATCCGTGACAAAACTAGGCCTATCAAACTTTCACTACTGATCCATATTAAACCATACCTACATCAAACAAAAAATGGCCCGATTTTTTTAAAAGTAAAGCACCAAAACTTTTAATATTGATCCTTATTAATCCAAACCCATAATGAACAACACACATAGTCCAGGATTAATTTGGAGTAAAGCACTAAAACACAACTAAATGTCTGCTACTTGCAAGGAGCTAGTCACTAGACGCTTTCGTCCGGCAGCTCATTTCCGCGCATAAATTTCGCTCTTCGCGCGATCGGACCCGCCTCGATTCGCATGACTTTGCAATGAACCGAAGCAGCGCACACGACGACGTTAACTAAACAAGACTGCCGCGCAGTTTTCCGTATTAAAACTGCCTGGTGTAAACCCAGCTTTAAGCGTCACTTGCCCCAACTTTTGATGTTACACCACTGACGAAGTATTAAAACGTTCCAAGAACATGCCTGGACTTTAACTTCAGATACTACTAAAAGGAATTCATATTTATGAAACAAGCTGGTCACGCATTGGGATGTGTCGCTAAAAAGTATTGGGGTACGCTCTACTTCGAAAAAGACATTTCTAGTTGCAATCAAGTTAGTTGAGCACTCTTTCGTATGAGAATTTCACACAAAGGGCATCAAAAGCGGCCATATTTACGTGTCTTGTCCTAAGATAAGGGAAAGCAGCTTCCCCTCCCCTCAAAAGGGCGGGGAGGCGGCGTTATCATGTGTTCTGCGCGACTACAACGATGATCATAAGTGATTCTTAACAGATGACCGACAGAACTGAAAATCAGTTTAAATTTAAGGCGAGTCTGCAGTTAAACTGTTTTTACAAAACGCAACGCGATTTCGTATGCTGCTTATGCCAGTCGTATATAGACTGCGCAGAGGAAAAAAATTGTAAAAAAAGCTGAATTCCAAAGACACATTTGCGTACTAGCAGCGGGTGTGATGCAGTAAGAACGATGATGCTTTTTTGAAAAACTTGCTGTGTCTGCCGTGAAAGTTAACAATAACCTGTTTTAATCTGTGCATTTGAAACAGGTAATCCTAGTCGTCAGGGGCGTAACGACGTTAGATGGCGCCCGGGGCAAGAAGTAAGTTTGGCGCCCCCATGTTCAAACCTAACGTCTTGCGGAAGCAAATGCACTGCACTGAAGAAAGTACTTGCGACATTGTTAGGACTTTTCGGCGCCCCCCGCAGTCATTCGGCATCCCATAGTGATTCGGCACCCGGTGTGTTATGCACCCCCTCGTTACGACCCTGCTAGATGTACAATATTCCGTTGGTAATTTCACACCACCGTTGCTATTATTTTTTTAACGACTTCAAAACCACGGCAAAAACTGAAAATGTTTTCGCCCACCTGCCACAGGAGGTCCCATTGAACTGAGAGAAATTACCGCAAGGATGCAACCCCATGCTACGGAGAGTTTTTCCGCTCCGACGAGATCCAATGTCATAACCGGCAGGAGTATCTCCACACCGCCATCCATCACACCAAGGCTAATAGCGAATGCAACCATACCCATCTTCGTGTGAAGGCTAGACAAAAAATTTTTATGTTTTCAAAATGTTTCACATCAGGACAAACATATTACAATGCTGGATCTCAACACAGATGGAACTCTCGTAACAGCGAGTGTCATCGCCAGCAGACATATGTCAAGTTTATTCGTTTGAAATCAAATTCATAGTGCTAAAATTTACAATCTCTTATTTTTCCATCAACATCAAGACTGTAGAAGCAAGAAGTACTCGCTTCAAGTATTTGTATAAAATGAAGCCAAAATATACGGTGTGAAGTAATATAACATAAAGTCTGCAACAACTTTATAAGATCCGCAAATGCTAGTTTGTATTTATCTTAGGTACTTTTGTGATTGATTTACCAACGCTTAGCGAACCACGTCAAAATTTAATACAATCGTACCTTGGTTGAAGAATGTTAGCCAGACCCATCATCAGTGCGCTGAACTGAGACAGATAGAGCCGGTTTATATAGGGTGAGTCAGCAAGCTTTCCCGAAATTAGCCGACTCACAGTGGCAGTGACGCTCATGTACTGCAGCAAACGTGTTCCAAACTGGCGTGGTAGAGCAATGTCAGTGGTGAGTTTGACCTGGATGGTTAAAATAATAGAAAGGGCTCTTTGGAGACTACAAAGGTGTTTGGTCAAGCCGCAGCTGAAGAAAATCGCATCGAATGCAAAGTCTTTGAAGAAAAGTCTTTAAAAGAAAAAAAATTGCCAATTTTTTGAGATAAAAATTGCACAACAAGAAATTGCGAGGTTTATATTTCAGCTGAAATCATAAACAAAACTAAAAGAACCAACATTCTTGGGGAAGGCTTTGCTGGGATGAGCTGTAATTAGGTAATAAAATAGGAGTCGGTGAAACGTCAGCCACAAGAAAAAACACGAATTGTTTCGAAGACATGTAATTCGTCCGAACTTGTCACGTCGACCGAATGACCTATGGGTAATATCGTGTCAAAATCTGGATTTATCTGATTCTTCAAGTTGCCTCTCAACCTTGAGGGAAGCGAACAAAAGTGAAAAACTTTGATGATGTTGCGAAAATGAGTGAAATTTTGCAATGCTATTAGAGTGGTTGATTCCACTCCACGTGCAGAATTAGGTAACATTAATATTAAGCATCCAGGTGACTAAAACAAAGAAAAAAGCAAATGAAAAAATCTAAATGAAGGAACGCTTCCCTGGAGCTTTCATTTCGTAAATCAGTAAAAATCCCAATTAATTGAAACGCTGAAACGCGAAAAGCTTAGTGACGCTTAATTTACATTTTGCATCTCTTTAAAACTGAACCTGCACAGCGGTGCAAACGGGAACGTGGTGTTGCTTATGTGTAGACATTTTCAGTCAGGGACGCAAACAGCTGATATTTTTTGGGGGGAAATAATTGTAACTTGTTGCTACACTACAGTATTTTCGGGGTAGCGGAGCAAAATGATTGTAACGTGATGTTGTACCTAACAACCAAACATGATTTTGAAAATTTCGGGGGGCAATTGGCAGGTTGCCCCCCTGGTTGCGGGCCTGTTTCCAGTGTTTCCAGAGGGCCTGTTTCACAGTGCTTCCAGTGCACATGGCCAATATATTTATGACATACACATGACAAGTTTAAGGTAACTTAAGAAGAAGGGTTTAATGCAGCTGTGTCCATCCCAAATGGCTTACTGAGCCAAAAATTATGTCACTGTTTTGACCAGGGCCGCACATTGAATGGCTTACTTTGATCTTCGCAAACTAAATTTAGCTTAAGCTAATGACTGAAAGCATTCGAATCCTAACTGCCATGGTAACAGACGTGATAAAGCGGCACTGGGAACCACCTGCATTAAAATGTCAAATTTAAAATTGTCAAAATAAGGACATGTTGTCAGTATATTGGCAGTGGTGGCCAAACTGCGGCTCTTCGAACCTCTGCATGCGGCTCTTTGAGCTTTTCGAAAAATGATATATTTGTTTTTTAATTTTTATTTCTATTGAAAAGTGTAGAAATATTGTAAAATGTTACTTCCGTACAGTCAGGGACGCCGGAACGGGTGTGCATTACGGGGGCACTTTCCCCCTGCCCTTTGAAAGGGGGGTCAACGGGGCACAGGTGCCCTAACATGCCTGTATCATAAGTAATTTCATGATTTATCAAGATCAATTTGGAACAATTTTATTGCGGCTATTCGCGCACACCTAAAATTCAGAATGGTTTTCTATAATTTATGTTATTAGTTTTGAGGTCAGCATTGTTGCTAAACATGTAAATGCGAAAAGAATGACTATTATGGCTATGGGTGTGCTTTTACATTGAACTCAACCAAACAGTTTTGAACTCGTGGTACGTCAAAGCAATGGGCGTCCGCAGGGGCGTCAAAACAGGGGCGATTGAGGCGATCGCTCCCCCTAAAACCTACGAATTAACCTCATTTACCATGATTGCGTACAATTCGGAAAACAGCATTCGCAATACGAGGTCATTTGTCATCCATTGTTTTGTCACAGAAGTGTTGTGAAGTATACTTCATCTCTCTTAAAAATACTGAACGCGTAATGAGACTTGACCAACAAATATTACTGAAATCGCCCCCCTAACCTTATTGGCTGGATCTGCCCCGGGGCCAAAACGGGCATTTGGCCCTCTCTGGAAATTGGGACTAAGAACTAAAATTTTCTAGAAAATATGACGTCAACAGCTCAATTCCGATTTGATTTAATTCTTGCATTGACAGTTTATTTGACAGTACGACACTCATACGGCACAAGAGTCAGGTTCACTGTTCTGGTGTCATGCAGTGCTGAGCTTGCAGTTCACTCATGTCCGCTCCTTTGTCTGCAGGCATAGGCGCAGCCAAGGGGGGCCTAGGGGGCCATATCCCCCCAAAATGTTTAGACATATAGTCATTTTTCCTTTGAGAGGCGGTATCACAAACAAAAGTGTTATTCGCCTAAAACCAAACATTTTGGCCCCCGCCAAATTTTTCGACCTCCCAAATTTTTGGGCTGGCTACGCTACCGCCTGCAGGGGCAAGTTGCCAAACTTGCGAGCGGATTGTTTCACTGTTGGTCTTTATCGTGTAATAATAACATGGCAACAAATCTTCAAATGTCCACTTCAAGTTATGATGCCAGGCGTTTTGTTGCAGGTGACTCTTGAACGCAGATATCTTGGCAGGTAATGTAGCGAGACAGTGACTGCTGACAGCGGGAAACAGGGACGTCGGAGAGCGGTGGCATTGAATCCCTGACCTTTCCAACGAGGGACAACGGGGGCAAAGCTGTCTTTTCATAGGTAATTTTATCATTTATCAAGATCGAATTGAAACAAGTTGTCTATTTGTTTTATTATTTTTTAAGTCAAAACTGTAGCAAGCATAAGCAGGCCCTAACCAGATTGGGACACCAGGGGAGGCGAAGAGTTTACTGAGAGGGGCCCAAATTTTTAAAACTATGTCCAACGCATTTTTCCAAGAGGGGCAAAAATTTTTCAGGGGTAACTAAGCTCCTGCGCCCCTCCTAGTTACGGACCTGATAATTGGTAACGATTTTTTTGTTCTTCATAAGTTTCCATTGCCCTCAACTTTTTTTCTGCTCCCCTGCCCTACCGACATTCCGGCGTCCCTGCGTATAGTATTACTATTGCAAGTCGTTCCAAAAAGAACTACGATGTCACAGAAGCGTGGATTGCAAATAAATTCGTGTTTTTAGATTTTTATGTTTGCGGCTCTTTGTAACTGGAGTTTTACGATATGCGGCTCATACATAGAGCAGGTTTGGCCACCCCTGGTGGTATATGGGATACTTTTACTACGGTGAAAACCTAAACTGGGTCGCACAAAACCTTCGACTGGGCCGCATGCGGCCCGCGGGTTGGACAAAGCTGGCTTAGTATCGGAATCTCTAAATTTTGCATGGCGTACTCTGAGTAAATACAATGATATATTGCCTATACAAGGCGTGGCTGTAGCTAGGAATGACCTGTGGGTCAAGTTCGTGACTAGTGGTGTATCATCGAAGACGTTGAACCAATTACCTTACAATTTTTTGGAATTTTATAAAGACAAATTGTTGTAGGTTTGCGGTCCAGCAAAACTTGTCTGCTTCCAGCAAAATTGTAGAATATTTTATCAAACTTTCGAGTAAATCTTTTGTTGACTTCGAGTGAATTATTAAAAACCAAACCAATGAAAAACGGCAGGCATAGTTTCAATATGATTGCGACAAAAGAAAATCATCTTGACTACTTAGATTAGGTGTTCTTAACCTGGGATCCGTCACACCTTAGGGCACGGGGGCATTCGAGGGTGCCCCCCAAAGCGTTTTTGTTACCTCAAATTGTGTTGTACCCAGGAAAATTGATTTTAAACATATAACAAAAACGAAAATCTTGTTCCCCTAAAAATGTATTTTGCCCCACCAAACCTTAAAACCTGGCTAAGCGCCTGCTTAGGGGTCCATGAACGTGTTTTAGGGGTTCGGGTCCGTAAATCAAAATTGAATCAAAAAAATCCGCTAGTTTTTATCCGCCTCTTTGGGCCATTATTCACCTTAATCCCACCACAACTGTAGTCTGGCATGCGTCTCTAGGCCTAACTAAGCAATTCCGCGACTACCTTTATGATCAAACAGTCCACACTGTTCGCGGAATTTTCTGCTAAAACTTTGCACGTGCATTGGCGTGAATTAAAGACTTGTATAATTCGTTCACGTATAGGTTGTCTATTGTTTTATTCATTGTTTAGAGTATTCAGGGCTCCGCAAACAATAAATATATGACTTGGTGTCGGCGAATTGGAAAAGTTTGAGAAACACAGACTTACTGTAGATGGTCAAAACAGCTACAGCGAGTTGCATTTACGGGCAGGCCGGAAACACGTTTTCAGTCACACGGAAAGAGAGCACCGAAAAGGCCTGCTCAGCTTGCTAACATTCACATAGGCTTGCGTTGTTGGAGTATAACAACACCATAGCAGCGCTCATTGTGCCTAAAAGCATGGAGCTCAGTAACACACAGCACCAAAAGGCTGCGGAGTTATCAACTTATATCGCATTAGTGCTTAGGTGATGCTAATGAAACTTAAGCATACAAGCCACATAGATACAGCGCAAGATGCCTTAAATCAAGTTTTCCTAGTTAATCTTTCCAATCTCGCATAGATCAATATTACTGTAATTAGTAATTCTGACGGATGCAGGTGTCTTTAATTAGCAAATTGAGGAGTAAAATGCTTGCTAGCGAATCGATGTGCGCCCTGGATTTGGGGTTCCCAGCGGACTAAACTTTTCCGAAGTGAAAAGCAAAAAGCACTGCACCGTCGAATTTTGCGCACCGGCAGTAGCCTACCAAAAATCGTCCGTCACAGACTCTCCGACTGTGGGCATCTAGCCACTGCGAAAAAACATGGTTGTTAAAAACTGGACGGAGGCTGTCTCCTTTAGGCCAGCCTTGTGACGTCCTATGGTGCAGTAGGTTTAAAAATTGGTCAACCGATAGAAACAAAGTTGAACCTATGACACAGTAGTTCGACAACATCGTCTTAACTTCTGGAGTGCATTCGCCACTGGTGATGTTCTGCTGCATCTCGTTAGCACGTTTGCGTTTCAGGGCGATAGTACTTTTCCCTTCACCTGACTCATTTAGTAGCATAATCTGTGGTTGTGGTAACAGCAGTTACAATTATATGTCTAACAACAACAAAAATGGAACGTTTATAGTCTAGTTTTCGTGCTGTTAAAATCTACTGTCGAGGAAAACAAAACAGCTTGGAATAAACAAGTTTTTGACATGTCATGATACAGTAGCATATCTTTCTCAGAGCAAACCAACTGGTAGCGAAATTTACACCTTTTGAAACACTTTAAAGGTTGTGTTGAGCGCAGACTGGTAGAGAAACAAACAGCAAACCACCTGATAGCAAAACAAATCTCTCTTAAAATGTTTTTAAGAATATGATGATTTCATTCGCACATTTGACGAACAATGATGATTATGCGACCATGGCCGTCCGCAGGGGGGCAAAACGGGTATTTATCCCCCCCCACCCGGAAATTTGGACTAGGAACTTTTAAAGCGTTTTGTGAATGTCCATATGTCCATTTGCATTGAAACTTGAACAAGATAAGCAAAATGTCGATGTTGCCCCCCCCTGGAAAAATTTTGCCGGGCGTCCATCCATGCGACTACTTTTTAGTTGAAACCACAAAGGATCCTGCATTTTCGTAGAAGTTAATGAGGGGGTTTAACCTCCCTTTTGTTCTCGTTTTGATCCATACGATTGCTTTTGCTCTTGACAACCGCTGAAAATACCCCACGACAGTAAGTTAAGAACACACACAGCAAAATAACAATAAAACAAGCTATGTGATCGGAAGCAGCGCAGCACAATAAATGCATTTTACTTCTATATCTTACCATTCTGATACCTGCCATAAAATAATAACTCCTAATTATTTACGGAGAACATAAAGGCGATTTAGAAGTTTAACTGCATGTTGTCCAGTCGTGCTGTCTTCGGTTTCACAACCTTTAAATGATTGATAAATCTTTAGTGTCTGAACTTTGAAATACTGCCAAAACCTTAGTCCGGGTTGTAGTCTGAAAATGCTTAATTTTCCCTCAAAAAGGATGTTTGTTTCATTCAGACCCACCTGTACTAGTCACAAGCTGTCAGTTTGTTTAAGATGCGCTCAGAGACGCCTGAAAAAGGAGGCCTTGTCCCCTGCCTTGTCACAGTGTAGAAAACTGCGGAAGAAGAGTCTTCTGTGCTAAACAAACTGACAAGAAAATTTAAACTTCATCAACATCTACTCGGAAAAATTTTCTTGCAGTGGGTAAAGCACCTATGAAATACGGTAACGATGTTTTCTATTTCATCGAACTCAAATCTGTGCGCACAGCCGTAGGCGAAAAGACAGGATGGGAAAGTGCTCGTGGTGGAAAACCAACCAGAAAACTGGAAGAATTCGGTAAAAGACAAACTAAGGTGTCTGGCAAATTTTGATAAAAATAAGGTCAAGTTTCTTTTTTCACTTCAAAATTTTTGAATGTCGGGAAAATGCTTGAAAATTAAGCAGAGATGTGTGGACAACTTGTGCCCGAAATTTTGACATGCCATGCCGGGCTTCCTTTTCTACTGCTTCTGAGACTCTGGATGCGCTAAACGTCAAAAAAATATTTGTTAAACCAGTGCTTTCCGCGTTTTATAGATTTTTTAGTTTTCAGCGCTGCGTCATCAGTTTAGACAAGTCCTTGATGGCACCTAAGAAAGGAATGGCGATCAGCAATCAAGAGAATTGAATATGCACCTGCTGGAAAGTGTTGTGAAGACACATTCATGCATTAGCTTGAAAAATAAAGTTTGTCTGCCCTTGTTGTTGCTCACCACAACAGTACAACGCAGCCAATGTGTTTCAGACCCTCACGTGCTCCAGTACCTGAAAGCAAGCACTCGCTCTGTGGCAAAACGTGGAGATGCCGAATAACTCCAGTGTTTAGAGTAGCTTTTGATGAGGCATTTTCCATTTGCGTTAAGTGATCCATTAGCACCATTCAATTACACTCTTTACCAGCAGAAAACCTCAACGGTTGACACTTTGGCTTTCTTTGAAATTCTGTTTTTTCTCACTTTTCATTCCACGTTGCAGTCACGTGACAGCATTTCCTTCTGTGTGAATACTAGTTAGCACGTGAGATCGGCACTCGCGCTTCAAAAGCGCATTGGCAGCACGAAGCAGAGCGTGGACAGCTACAATAGACCTTTGCCAACCAGAAGGCGAAAATGTCCTTTGCACTTCTTTGTTTTATGTCACGCAATCGAAAACAGCCGGTAGTTTCAACTTGCGTGGATCAGAAAGATTCTGAATCCTGTGTTGACTTCTAATGAATTAAACAGGTAAGCTACATCGTTGTAAATAAAGTTGTGTATAAGCAGGTGTATTGTACAATAGGTTGCGATTATATTATTTTATGTAATATTTTGTGTATTTCAGGGTACAGTAAAGTGTTGACAGGAGGCAAAACATACAGGAAAGCGATGCTAAATCCAAAAACGCGGTTAGATTCGTTTTAAAATTGTTTTGTCAAAACAAAAAGTACAATCCATTTTGTCTGCGCGATGATAAAAATGGCGTCGCCAAAACCTGGAGGCCAGCTTATCTTTGCAGTGTGACGTTTGCGTTTTCGCATTAAACTTTATAACTTCAGCTAGGAAAAGTTGGACAAATTGGATTCTTAGAATGAATAAAATTAGGTGTGCTCACCATATTCTAACAGTTTATTTAAACCAAGCTCAACGTATAATTTGTAATTAAAGTTTCTTGTGCAGAGAGAGGCCTGATGATCGGTTTATAACCTTGGTAGCCCTGTAATCCATTAAGTTTCCAAAGATTTTAGTGCATCTTAGTTATATTTAATTTTAATACATTTACAGAGTCAGGCGGCACATCAAGGCGGATACTGGTCAGACTCCCATGAAATCAGTTCCGTCTGTCAAGCAGCGCTGTTACATACATCTGGTTTTCGACTTGTGATTGATCGTGAGTACAGCCGCATCATAAGAATGAACTTATCTTTGAAATCAAGAAAGAAAAGCGATCTTTTCAGATATGGCTTATGTAAGTGTGAATGATCAGCTATTTACGATGAACGATGGTGTAGAAGGCCAACAGGTACAAAGCCCAACCTCATACAAAGTAATCTTCTGATAGGTTACACCAGTGTTCTCAAAGTGGTCCACATCGACCCCAGGGGTGAATTGGACCATCCAAGGGGTCGATAAACAGTCACTGAATGGCCAGGGGGTCAATGAATAACTGCTGGGGTCTACTGGAGCAATGAAGCCTCCAATTCAAAATTATTGTTAATAGGGCAAGGAATGCAAACGGCCTTTTTCAACAAATCAAGCAAAATTAAGAGGACTGATCAAATCTCAGCTAAGCATATTTTCGGATGTGTATTATTTTATCTTGCATTTCAAGTAAAAAGTACTCAAACTTATTTTGACACATACTTTCCTTGTATTAGTAACTGTTGGGCTAGGCCACGGGGTCTACAGAAAATTGGATCCTTTAATTGGGGGTCAACGTGCAGAAAAGTTTGAGAACCACTGGGTTATACAGTAGATGAGGGGCAAAAGTGTCTTACATCTGTAGAAACCAACAGGCACTCCAAGTATGTCTACTCGCATAAAATACAAAAAAAGTTCTTTAACATATGGTTGGGTCTCAGACTTAGATGCAAATCACTCCAGTGTCGCAGTTTCAATCAACGACCAACGCGTTTGGCAATTATCAAACTCTGACGATATTAACTTAAATAATGGTCTACGAAAAAAGAAATTACCGAAAATGCTCATAATCACCTAAATATGCGAGCAAAGTTATTACGAGGAACACATTAACACTGCTTATGAAAATCTTACGACATCAAAGGCATTACGTAACTGACACTGCAGCAAAGGGCACCGGATTTGTAAAAAATTTGGTACTTGAGCGGCTGTTAAAAAATTCGATATAAAAACAAGACGACAGAAAAACAAAAAACTTGCCTTTCTATTGAAAGCGATGGAAAAGCTACGGTCGTATCGACTGATTAATTTTCCATGATCAGCAATATTCAGTTTCGTCAGCATGACGGTGCATGCCTCGACTCATTCGAACTGCATTTTGCACCTAGGCGTGTAATCTTGGATTTGGAGAACACATGATGAGAAGGGACATGATTAATTTTTCAAACGCTTTTATGAAATTAGTGATTCGAATTGTGGGAAAAACAAAAAAGTTACCTAAACACTAAAAAAAAATTCCTAGAAGGCCTTCCCTAGACATATCTACATAAAGGTAAGTTTGTATTCAACACTTAAATTGCTTTTCCGTCCACACATCTTATTCATAAATATAACGAAATTTTAATTGTTATTTGGCCTCCACAAGCTTTTTAGGTATTTCATGGATCTCTGGTAAAGAATCCTTCGTAGAAATGGTAAACGTTGATTGCCACCTATCTTAGCACCTTGTTCTTCTGTGATTTTTGGACTTACAAAAAGTTTTTACCAAAGCGTTTTTATCAAAACAAACTTTATTTGTTTTATAACTAGCAGGGTCTGCTATTAGGCAGAACAAATTATGACGACCAGCATGTGATTTTGAGTAAGAAGAAACTCAATCTCTGCAAACGTCTTCCTAATTTTTTGGAAATATTGTGGAGGATGACAGTAATGTAACCAATGCTAGACCCTATGCAAATTTGAATGAGAAAGAAAACGACTCTTTAAAACCGAGTTTTCAAATTTTTAAATCAAATATTGCACCTTGTTCTGAACCTCTGATACAGCACTGCTTTCAGTGTAGATGTACGCAGGCAGAGAAAGGTCACAAAACCCTATTAAAAATATCATCCGAGTCCATAAGGCAATGCTGCTAAATTATGTTGTTGTATGCTCTATTCATCTCTGCTGTGTTGAGTTATACTGTTTTACAGAGTTTACAGGTCGAATTGGGACGAATTCGCAACAAATACTCAACCATGTGGAAAATCGCTTTGTTTCAACTTAGGCATTTCAGGTGCTATCGGTGCGATTTTCGTCTTGCAAACTGATTCCAAGATTTAAACAGCTGTTGCGTGTTAGACCCCACGGCACTGACACTTACGAAACAAACCACAACTAATCTGACGCTTTACATCCTTTGATATTACAGCTGTCGCTTGTGACTTGGCACATATGGCGTATATTCAACGGAAGTGTTGGCGGAACAAAATCCTGCTGTAAAACAGTAGTTTTTATTTTTAAAAAGTTGTGAAATTGAATGCTCGAAGTGCTTGTAAGCGGCAAGCTGGAAAGTAAAATTGCGCCTAAAACACTTGCGCTTATTTTTCACGGCGCTTTGCAAGGGGAACAGATGGCAGCGCTAAACTGCGAAAACTGCTGCGAAACCGGATAATCGACCAATCACTCACGTATCGCGTTACACGATGGTGAACAGCAGTCGGGCCAAAGTGTTTAGACTGCAGCGCGCACTGCTGTATAACAACGCGGTGGAGTTTGAGAGCAACACCCTAACTGCGCTCGTGGCGCTTGCTCGCGAACAGATCGTGTGTGAGCAGATCACAGAGAATTCCGATCTAGCACGGCATCTTTCTGTTGCGTGGATAAATCGTTACAGAAAGCGTGTGTGTGCTAAATTTGTCTTCTAATCTCTTCGAAACGCCAGTTTGTTCGTAGACTTACCATGTGTACCCACGGCACAAGATATCCGAGTTTGCAGAGACCAATGCCAACGCACCAAACTATAAACGCCTTATTTTTCCAGAGAGACAGATCCATTACGAACTTCCTGGCCGGTGAAGAGATTATTCTTTCTTCTGGAGTTGGCTGGCTTTCGCGGTTTTTAGGAAGAGGCCTGGAAAGCAAAATGTGCAATTTATTTGCTGTTTGAGCCAAATTGAAAACGCGTAGCTTTAATCCCTACTTGTCATACAAAAATATCTTGAAGCTTCCCCTGGAATACGTTAGCGTAGGGATCAAACGGAGGACATGAACAGGTGTCTGAAACGCTCTTATCTTGAGCTGCACCGATGTCTTTCGCTTCTTCTCTCGCCCTTCGCTTTTGAACAGCCAAACATTCAGCGACCTTGGAGCAGCGCTAGCCGCCCACCTTTCTGTCATGTTGGCCAGTTTCATTACAGAAAGCGTGTGTGTGCAATTGCTGAATCTGTCTGCAACTGCCGAAAAGAGTCAGGTGTAAGCTCAGAGCTGGTGCGCATCGATCCTATCAAAAATTGCTGATCGTGATGTTGATTTGTCACGGCTCAAGGCAAAACAACCCTTAAGTTGTAGAAAAACTGCTCCATGGTATTGGGTTGTAAAATGAAAGACAGATGGAATTTAACTTTGATTGCAACAACACAAACAGGATGACTCGGAACTCAAGGGTCTGGATTTGAATAAAGCATGAGATTCTTTGAAAAAAAACAAGTGCAAACTTTCCTAAACCTTGAATCTACCAAATAACCCTTCTATAATTCAACATTTTACACACCGGTTCGAATGCAGTCGAAATTTATGCTTTCAGTAATTATGAAGCAGGATTTGTGGTAAAACATACCTTTTTAATTACTTTTCGTTTTTAGTTATGCGGATCAACACAAGCGTACAAGGAGATCCAAGAGATCAATTCCATTTCCATCACAGAACATCATAGACTTTAACAATTTGGCAAAATGTACGGTATATCATTATACTTTAGAGAAAATGTTTCAAAAATTCTTTAAATTCTATCAAAAGCGCAATGGAGAAGTATTTTTCTAGGTTTTCAAATGATTAACAATTTAACAAAATAATTTTGCAGCTATTGGGATCAGACGTCAAAACACCACTTAAATTATTTTCCAAAAACGAAAATACTGCGTGAAAGCTTTTGACCCCAACGTTTTTCAGTTTTCCCTACGGCTACGATTCACGTTGATAATTTGTGTTTAGTTAGATGCTTATACTGTAATGACAGAGGTAGCCTCCACTTTAAAAGTTGACTTCATTGAAATGCCAAATGGTTAACTGGTGTTGACCAATCCTGCACACGATAACGATGTTGTCTGAATATCAGTCATATGTCATTTATTTGTTTAAAACTTCCTTCAAACAAACAAACGGCTTATAACTATAACTCATAAGGCAGATCATCATATTAGTTTGACACAATGTTGCCAAGGCAGACAAAACAACGCTAGAATTTAACAGTCAACCTTCATGCCTTTCAAACTCAGGCCCTTAACCGGCTTCGGACACCAAGGGGGGCGAAGATTTTTTTGAGAGGGGCTCAAATTTGTACACTATGTCCAATAGATTTGAACTTCTGTCCAAACCATTTTTCCAGGGAGGAAAAACGTTTCTGGGGGGGATTCGCCCCCCTGGTTACG